>Ga0272449_1000032_pt1 | contig 206442 bp, 219 predicted proteins | sample YNPCB0241_FD_198679 | JGI IMG/M metagenome (GOLD analysis project Ga0272449, IMG submission 198679) | Hot spring sediment microbial communities from Yellowstone National Park, WY, United States - YNP-CB-024-1 | ecosystem: Environmental > Aquatic > Thermal springs > Hot (42-90C) > Sediment... | reverse complement strand
GGGCCACTTCAGGTATGAAGTGTATGGCTTCTTTAACATCTTCACTTAAACCTTCACTTCTAAACTTCCACTTATACCCACACTTCCTACACATCATTTCCGCTTCATCAATCTCTATTTTGAATTCCACATTTTCCATATTATTTTCCTTTTTCAGTTCTGATAGTGCGAATTTGAATATTTCAACATCTATTTGCTGTAGCTCCCCAACTTTGATGACAACTTCCCTTATCTCCCTTAACCCTCTTTCCTTTGCAATTCTTAATGTAGACATAATAACAGCTTCTGCGAGGGCCCATTCATGCATTCAATTTCACAACCATTGATGTTTTATTATGTCATTTGTTTTCTTCCTTTATTGCTTGTGAGAGCCTCTTCACTCCTTCTACTATTTGCTCCTTTGATGGGTATGTGAAGTTTAGTCTCATGGCATTCCTAACGGATCCATCTGGGTAGAATGGTCTTCCGGGGACGTATGCAACCTTATACTTTTCTATTGCTTTTTGAGCTATTAGTTCTGTGTCAACCCCCTCTGGAGCCCATGCAAATATGAACATTCCCCCCACAGGCTTAACCCATTTAGATCCCTTTGGCATGTATGTTTCGAGGGAGTTCATCATTACATCCCTCTTCTCCCTATATATCTCCCTAATTCTTGGTAGATGTTTCTCCATTAATCCCGTTTTAAGGGCTTCTGCCGCTATATATTGACTTAGTGGTGATGTGCATAAGTCTGCAACTTCCTTAGCCAATATTATCTTCTCTATTATCTTCTCGTTTCCAGCCATCCATCCCACTCTAAGTCCTGGTGCAATCATTTTGCTGAATGTACTCATGAATACCACTCTATCTTCATTGTCCATGGATTTTAATGATGTTGTTTCAACCTTCTCGTATAGGAAGTAGCTGTATGGGTCGTCCTCCAATATTAGGAGGTCGTATTTTGATGCTATTTCCATTAGGTGTTTCCTCCTATCAAGGCTCATGGAGTATCCTGATGGGTTTTGGCATGTGGGTATTGTATATATGAACTTTATCTTCCTCTTCCTCATAATGTTCTCCTTTATCTTCTCCTCCAATACATCTGTTCTCATGCCATTCTCATCTAATGGTATTCCAATTATGTTTGGCTGGTATGGTGCAAAGGCATTTAATGCGGCTAGATATGTTGGGGCTTCAACAAATACTATGTCTCCAGGGTTGAGTAGAATTCTAGCCCATAGATCTAATCCCTGTTGGCTTCCAGTCAGTATTACTAGTTCCTCCACCCCCTTAACTTTTACGCCATTTTTATTCATGAACTTCATGACTTCCTCTAGTAATACATTGTTCCCCCTTGTTGGGCCGTATATGAGTGCTTCCTCACCATACTCCAATATAATTCTTCTCGTAATTTCTGCAAGCTCCTCTTTTGGTATGTTTTTTGGGTCTGGAATCCCCCCTCCAAAGCTAATTATATCCTTTTGGGTAGCCCATTTTAGTAGCCTTCTTATTTCTGATGGTTTTAGGTATCCGGATGTTTTTGAGAATAGTTTTTCATACTTCACCCTATACCACCATATTGTAGATTTCAATGCCCTCTATAATGCTAAATGTTTATAAAGGTTTTTACTTTGCACTCCTATGGCATCATGTTTTTATGGTGGGTTATCGTCTAAATTTAATTGTATGATGGCTAGGGATTTTTTGAAGTATTATTCGGATGGGAGAGTTGTAGGTGAGATTCTGGATTATTGTAGGATGCGTTGGGTTGCTGCTGAAGCTAAGAGTTCTGGTGATAAGCGCATATTCTTTAGATACTGGAGTAGGGATGGTCCACCACTATCCTTTAAGGATGAAGCTTCATTTAAACGATTCCTTGAGAGGCATGTGTGGATTAATGTGAGAAGCTTCTATGGTTCAATAAACATTTACAGCACCCTCGATAAGCGTGATGATCTGGAGGATTTGGATAATATTGTTGGATGCACACCCATCTGGGATGTTGATGGCTCGCTTAGTAATGTTAAGTTGACATTGGATGTGGCAAGGATTATCGTCAGCTTCCTTGAAAGTAAGGGGATATGTAAATCAATTTACTTGAAATGGTCTGGTAGAGGGTTGCATATACATTTACATGAAAATTCAATTTCAAAGGATGTTTTAAGTAAAATTCACCCACTTGATGCCGCTTACGCCATCGTCGAGTATACCATAAATAAATGTTGGGATAAGATTAGGGATATGGTTTCAAAAGCCTCTAATCTTGATAGGGAGTTTAAGGTTGAGAATAAGATTGATATTCAGAGGGTCTTCACAGCTCCATTATCCCTCCATAGGGAGCATGATGTGGTTGCCGTGTGCTTTAAGCCTAATGAAATAGATTCCTTTAATATATCTTGGACTAACCCCTCATCATTCAAGCATAACCCAGATTGGAGAGTTTATGTTGATGGTGAAGCTGATGGATTGGCTTTAGAAGCCTACAGGGAGGTTGGGGGATACATTCCGAAGATGGGTTTAAAATCTAAATCTTCAAAGTCCACCAAGAGCCTTTTATCCATGGCGATAAGCATACCCACAATTAGTGGGAATATTGGTAGATTTCAGACCATGGCTTTACTCCAAGCTGCAAGATACTATGTTTTGAGGGGGGATATGGATAAAGCCAAATCCTTTGGTCTAAATAGAGCCATATTCTATGCTTGGGCAAAGTACTATAAGCCTAAATATGGATTCTCGCAAAAGAGACTTGAAGATGTGGGGGCTGTTAGGGAGAAGTATAGTTTCGATAGTCTGGGGGATGAGAAGGTTCCAATTTCAAGTAGTGGATACTACATTATAGGGGATATGGTTCAAACTCCAGATAGCTTTGATAGGGAAATTGCAGGTAAGATAAGTTCCGTGGTGCCATTCAACGTGGCTTGGGAGGCGGCTGTAGATTATGTTAAGAGATTTTCTAAGGAGACTTTGGAGAGTCAACAGGAATTTTATAAGAGGGTTTATGAGCCTGTGAGGGATAATTTTGTAAAGATAATTCAAGAGTATATGGCTTTCAAGAAGTTTATGGAGGATAAAAAATGATTGGGTTAAGCTTTAATCCTATACTCAATATTTAGCCCTGCAACCTTATCTTTATTCCTCTCCATCCAGCTCTTCACATAACTGCATTCAACAACAACCCTCTTCCCCCTACCCTTAACATAGTTGACTGCTACATCAACTATTTTTGAAGCCAATCCTAAACCCCTATACTCAGGAGGTGTATAAGTGCTCACCATTCTAATTTCATCCTCTGTTTCTTCAATTCTATGGTAGGCTCTAACCCCCTCCTCCAATTCTATGTAGAATATTTTCCCATCAAATTTGACTTCGCCCATGCTCTTCTTTAATGCTTGAACATATTTTGATGCTGATATAGCTGCCATGCATCCATCTCCACTTGCAATAGCTACTTGCATCCCCCTGCCAGTCACATCTCCAGCCGCATAGACACCTCTAACATTGGTTTCTTGATTTAAGTTCACAGCTATATATCCTTGATCGTTCAATTTTATTCCAGCAGCCCTATATATCTCAGTTTTAGGCTCATCCCTGCCAACGATGAAAATTCCAGCACATTTAATTTCAAAAATTTCACCATCCTTCAAAATCTTAATAGATATACCATCCTCAACGCCACTTAATTCTTCCACCCTCCCCCTCAACAACTCGATATTACTGTGCTTTGAAGCCTCCCCCATAATCTTTTCATCTAAGTCTTCGGTTATCACATATAGTTTTCCAGCATAATTGGATAGGAGTTCCATTTCATTTAACAATTCTTCACCTCTACCAGTTAGAGCTATTGTTTTACCCTTGTATAGTGGGCCGTCGCATGTGGCGCAGTAGCTTACCCCTCTACCTATTAGATTACCCTCCCCCTTAATTGTGGTTCCACCCTTCTCTCTGCCAGTGGCTATTATCAATGCATACCCCCTATACTCTCCACCCCTACACTTTACAATCTTCAATACTCCACTTACATCCAATCCTAAGGCTTGCTCTGGATAAACTATTTTTGCACCAAACTTTAATGCTTGATTATACATTCGCATTGCAAGTTCCATTGGATTTGGTAGTGTTGGTATGCCAGGATAGTTTTCTAAGTGCTTCATTTTCGCTAGATTCCCTCCTGGAGCATTCTTTTCAATGACCAGCGTTTTGAGTCCAGCTCTCGAAGCATATATGGCTGCTGCCAACCCTGCTGGTCCAGCTCCAATTATGATAACATCATATATTTCACTCAACTTGCATCCCTCACCCCATTTACTCATTTATTCGAAGTTTAAATTTCCATCGGTTTTATGAATTTAAGCCCAATAGACTTTAATATTTCAGTTAGATACTTTTGTCTGCAGTTCTTTTCTACATTGCATGTTGCTCTGTATGCTTCTTCCAGATTTGATCCCACTGCGAAGACTCCATGCCCCCTAACTATCACTGCATTACATGACCCTAAATTATCAATTATCTTTGATCCAAGCTCCCTAGTTCCACTCTTCCCCTCAATCACTTTTATGCTTCCCATCCTAAGTGCAGCTTCTATTTCAAGTGGCTCTACCTCGTTGAAGAAGTATGATACTGCAATTGCGTATGGTGGATGTGCATGTATTATTGCCTTGTAATCTGTTTTTATGTAGATTTCCCTATGAACTGGCGTTTCACTTGAAGCATACCTATCAGCTTCACTTTCATGTTTTAGGGGGGTTTGAACTATGTCCCTAGCGGATATGTCCTCCAATGATGCCCCTCTGCGGGTTATGTATATGTTTTCATTGATTCTTACGCTTATGTTCCCTCCATGGCCGCATACAAACCCCCTTTCAGTTAGTTTTCTACCATACTTTGCCATTTCAAGCTGTATATGTCTCCACATAATTTCACATCAATACTTTGAATCTATGTAAATTAATAATTGTATTGCTAGCTTATTTGATGCAATGCCTTATATGATGTTAACGTTTAATGATTTTCACAATCATTCGCCTCATAACTATATTTTTATCTACGTTTTATTCAACTTTATAATTGATGCTGAATGTTCATGTATAGGGGTAGGTATCCTCATATATTTTCAATCTTCATCATAGCTTGCTTCATATCACTCTTTATTCAGCCATATATTGCCCTTTCATCCCCTCCTAGAGTTTATTATGCTGAGGTTGATGCTACTATTGATGCTGGCATTGCTGAGTATATTTTGAACGTTTTATCTAAGGCTGAGGCTTCCAATGCGCCTTTAATTATTAGGTTGAATACTTATGGTGGATATATGGATAGCATGGATACCATAATTAATGCTCTTGTAAGCTCTAAAGTTGAGACTGTTGTTTGGGTTGGCCCTCCCGGGGCTAAGGCTGTTTCAGCTGGAACCTTTATTGCTCTTGCAGCAAACTATCTTGTAATGTCTGATGGTAGTGTTATAGGTTCATGTCAACCTAGGAGTACTACTGGTGAACCGGTTGACCCTAAAGTTTTGAATTATGCTATTGAGCGTATGAGGGCTCTTGCTGAGAGGAAGTATGGTTTTAATGATAGTAGGGTTGATATTGCAGTTAAATTCGTTGCTGAGAATCTTGATTTAACTGTTGGTAAAGCTTTGGAGCTTAGAATAGCCGATTTTAAAGCTAATTCTCTACAGGAGGTTTTGTCTGTACTTGGTTGGAGCGGTTATGAGGTTGTTGTGGTTGGTAGGAGTATTGCCTCACAATTGTATTCCTTACTAAATGATCCAACTATTGTTGGTTTACTATTTGAGCTTGGATTTTGGTTCATACTAATAGAACTGTTTACCCCTGGGACTCAAATATATGGTTTCATTGGGGCAGCATTGATGATTTTATCACTCTTCGGTATAGGTTTAATTGGCCCCAGCGTTACGGCACTAGCATTGATGATAATTGGATCAATATTAATATTGGTGGAGTTGCATTATCCTGGCATACAATTATTCGGTTTCCTCGGCCTAGTAATGTATGCTTTGGGGATACTATTTATGTATAGGGAGCAACCATATATTGAAATTGGAGTTCCACAATATGTATTCGTATCCATATTGGCTATTGGAGGAGGCTTCCTCATCTTATACATACATAATGTTAGGAAGAGTTGGAGGAGGGCTAGGGGGATGATGGATCCAAAAAAGCTTATTGGGATGACTGGAACTGCTAAAACAGATTTTAAGGCTGGTGAGAATGGTGTTGTACATGTTTTTGGTGAAGAGTGGACTGCATTCTCTGATGTTGATATTAAGAGGGGGCAGAAGGTTAAGGTTGTTGATGTTGTTGGATTAAAATTGAAAGTGGCTCCAGAATAAATACCAACACTTTTATACTGTTGATTGCAATATAGTGATTTGGTGCATGAGTTTGGTTTTATCTATAGGTGATCATCCAAGAGTTAGGCTGGTACGTTTACCAACACCAATACAGTATATGCCTAAACTCAGTGAGGAGCTTGGCATTGAATTGTATATTAAGCGTGATGATTACATGGAGTTGGCCATGGGTGGGAATAAGGCTAGGAAGCTTGAATTCTTTTTGGGGGATGCTTTGAAGAGGAATTGTGATACCGTGATAACCACTGGAGCTTTATGCTCAAATCATGTTAGATTAACTGCAGCTGCATGTAGATTGTATAATTTGCATCCCATCCTGGTCCTTACAAGTACTGGTCCTAAGAAGGTTAAGGGGAATCTCCTGTTAGATGTATTGTTTGATGCTGAGATTAAGATTGTTGATGCTGCCAGGGATGATATTCCAAAGGTTATGGAGGAGGTTGCAAGGGAGCAGGAGGCTAAGGGTAGGAAGCCCTATATAATTCCGGGTGGCGGTGCAAATAAAGTTGGTGTTTTAGGGTATTTGAATGCCTCTGTGGAGATTCTACATCAATTGAATGAAATGTGTATTAAAGTGGATTACATTGTTCACTCCACTGGATCTGGTGGGACGCAAACTGCACTGTGCTTGGGGATGAAGAATTTGAATAGTGGGATTAAGGTTTTAGGGATTTCATGTGGTCCTTCAAAGAGTGTCCTTTACAATAGAATTAAAAGTATTGCTGAGGAGTCTGTGGAGTATTTGAAGCTACCAGTTAAACTTGATGATAAAGACATCTTAGTTTATGATGAGTATACTTGTGGTGGCTATGGAATTGTGACTAAGGATGTTGTTGAAGTCATGCGGAAGGTTGCAAAGATGGAAGCCATACTCTTAGATCCGCTATATACTGGGAAGGCCTTTATGGGTTTAATGGATCTCGTGGATAAGGGGGTTATAGAGAAGGGTTCTAAAGTACTATTCATCCACACTGGCGGTTTACCTCTAATATTCCAGTATGAAGAGGATTTGTGGCGTTACGGTGTTAAGGTTTCCGATTTGGAGAAGCTTGTTTGAATTTGAACAATTAAATTTCAACCCTTTTTATATCCTATATAGAATCCAGCTAGAAATGATCCTCCAAAGGGTATGTTGGCTGTTATTTGGCTTATTAGTGGTGTGGATTCCCCTATGAAGCTTTTTGTGACATTCTCTATTTTACCTATCAGCGTTGCATAATCCACCCTTATAACCCCATTCCATTGTAGGTATGCAAGTGCCAGTAGGAATATGCCCACTATGACTATTAGTATCTTTAGTATCTTTTTTAATGCATATCCAACTATAAATCCCGTTATGGCTCCAACTCCAAGCTGGAAGAGTATTGGGTCCCATTCGCTCATTATTTGTCACTAAAATAATTAGAGGAGGGTTGGTATTTATATTTGTTTTACTCCATCATCTAAGCCATCCATTTGATGGTCCCTTTAACTTAATTTATTCTCTTTCCAGAACTCTTCCTGGAAGTTCCCCTGTGTGTTCGCCTTTATCTATAACGATTCTCCCATTTACTATCACGTATTCTATTCCCTTTGGGTATTGGTGTGGGTTTTCGAAGGTTGCTGTGTCTATTATTGTTTTTGGATTGAATATTACGAGGTCTGCCCAGAACCCCCTCCTTATTATCCCCCTATCTTTTAAGCCAAGTTTGTTGGCTGGTAGTGATGTCATCTTTCTAATTGCTTCCTCTATGGTTATAACTCTCTTGTCTCTTGCATATCTCCCAATTATCCTTGGGAATGTTCCATAATTCCTTGGGTGTGGTTTCCCTCTTCCTAGAGGTTCATATGGTGCTATGCTGGATCCATCTGTTCCAACCATCGTGTATGGGCTTTTCAATGCTTCCAACATATCCTCTTCCCTCATCATGTGTAGTACTATTTGCACCCTCCCCTCTTCCTCTATTATTAGGTCGAATGCTTGATCGTATGGGTCTTTACCATTCATTTTGGCTATTTCACTTATGCTTAATCCCTCGTATTGCTTGTTCTTTTCACATGATGCCACCACTATCTTATCCCATCCTGCTAGGTTTGCGAGGTTCTCCCATCCTTCAGTGCTTACCTCTATATCCCTTCTTATCTTAGCCCTCTGCTCAGGATCCTTTAGCCTCTTAATCATCTCCTCTATTCCGCCTACATGGGCCCATGGTGGTATGCAAGCAGTTAAACTTGTACTTCCAGCGGTGTATGGGTAGAAGTCTGCTGTTACATCCACCCCTTCCCATCTTGCTTCTTCAATCCTTTTCAGTGCTTCCACAATTTTACCCCAATTCCTAACTCCAGCTGATTTTAGATGTGAAATTTCCACTCTAATCTTTGCTTCTCTCCCTATCCTTATTGCTTCCATTATGGCTTCCATAAGCTTATCCGCTTCACTTCTTATATGTGAGGAGTATATTCCACCATACTTTGCAGCTACTTTTGCAAGTTCAATTATCTCTTCAGTTTTAGCGTAGCTTCCAGGGGTGTATATGAGTCCAGTGGATAGTCCGAAGGCTCCATCCTTCATGCATTGCTCCAGCAATTTCTTCATTTCCTCAAGCTCCTCCATGGTTGGCTCCCTATTTTCATATCCCATTACATTAACTCTTAATGTTCCATGCCCTATTAGTGGGGCAACGTTCAATGCAATTCCATTTTTCATGAGTTTCTCCTTATATTCCCTATATGTTGACCAGTCCCATGTTATGTACTGTGCAAGTTCACCGAGTCTCCTCTTAAATTCACTTAGCTTTTCTGGTAGTATTGGCGCCATACTTGAACCGCAATTACCTATGACTTCTAATGTAACCCCCTGTCTAATTTTGCTTTCAGCTTTAGGGTTTATTAGTAGGTATGCGTCTGAGTGACTGTGCATGTCTATGAATCCTGGGGCCACCATTAACCCTTCGGCGTTTATCACATGTTCTCCACTCTTAAACCTCCCCTTCCTCTTGATTTCCACTATCTTGCCATTTCTTATGGCTATGCTCCCATAGTACCATGGGCTTCCAGTTCCATCAACTATCTTTGCATTATTTACTATTATATCGTACATTTGATCACCATTGATACGTATCTATCCATTCATTATATTACTCTTTCTAATGGGATTTGGAGTTGGTTATGTTTAAATAGTTTTGAACAACATTACATTATAATTGATGGTTTTGTATGGCCGGTTTAAAGGCTGATCTCGTATTGGTTAATGGTAAGATATACTCCTTTGATGAGGAGGGTAAGGTTTTTGAGGCTTTAGCCGTTAAGGATGGAAAGATCGTCTTCTTGGGATCTTCTAGGGATGTTAAGAATTTTATCGGCGATAAAACTTTAACTATTGATTTGAAGGGGAAACCTGTCTTTCCCGGTTTTATTGATACGCATATACATTTCATTGGTGTTGGGCTTTCACTTATGATGCTCGATTTGAGGGATGTTAAATCCATAGGTGAATTTAAGAGTATGGTTAAGAGGTATGCTGAGGGGTTGAAGCCTGGGAAGTGGATTCTCGGTAGAGGTTGGGATCAAGATAAATTTTCTGAGAAGAGGTATCCAAATAGGTGGGATTTAGATGAAGTTGCACCCAAAAATCCAGTCTTCCTTAGGAGGGTTTGCGGTCATATTGCAGTAGCCAATTCCATGGCTCTAAAAATTGCTGGAATTGATAAGTCTACCCCCGACCCTGAAGGTGGGAGGATTGATAGGGATGAGAGTGGTGAACCCACGGGGATACTTAGAGAGTCTGCCATGAGGCTTGTTTGGTCTAAGATTCCACAACCATCCCTCGATGATTATGTTAAGGCTGTGGAGCTTGCATGTAATGAAGCCTTATCCCATGGGATAACAACAGTACATTTTGTTTCAGCAATTCCAGAGGAGATTGAAGCTTTACAAGTTGCTAGGAGTTTGGGGAAGCTTAAGGTTAGAGTTTGCCTATACATTTCAGCTGAGCATTTAGATGAATTGCTGAGTTTAAGGTTGAAGAGGGGGTTTGGTGATGATTTCATAAAGATCAATGGCATTAAAGTTTTGATCGATGGTTCTCTTGGAGCTAGAACTGCAGCTTTGAGATCACCATACAATGATGACCCAAGTAGTATGGGTATTTTGACAATGCCCATTGAAAGTTTTAGGGATATTGTGTCTAAAGCTCATGATGGTGGATTGCAAGTTGCAGTTCATGCCATTGGCGATAGAGCTGTGGAGTTGGCTTTAAAAGTTTTCAGTGAAGTTCTTTCAAAGAATCCGAAGGTTGATCATAGGCATAGGATTGAACATGCATCAATAATGTCTCCAGAATTAATTGAATTGATGAGCGATCTAGGTGTATGTGCATCCATTCAGCCTAGATTCATAATATCAGATTTCTGGGCTGTGGATAGGGTTGGACCTAATAGAGCTAAGTGGGTTTACCCATTTAAGAGCATGATGAAAGCTGGTGTCAAAATTGCTGGTGGATCAGATTGCCCAGTAGATCCACTGGATCCATTATATCAAATATACTCTGCTGTGAGTAGGGGGAGGTATGATGGCATAGAACTGTACAAATACACGTATGATGAATGTCTAGCCCCGGTGGAGGCAGTATCCCTATTCACGAGGAATGCCGCTTACATTGGTTTTGAGGAGGGGGTTAAGGGGTCTCTTGAAGTTGGGAAGTATGCCGATATGGTTGTCCTATCGGAAGACCCATTATCCATGGATGAGAGTGGGATAAAGGATGTCAAGGTTTTAATGACCATAGTTAATGGGGAAATCGTATACAAATCTAGTGTGGAAAGCTTTTAAAGTTCAGTAGATGAATAAAGTTTGGTGTAAGATTTGACCGAAATTGACATTCCGAAAATCGTAGTTACACCTCCAGGACCTAAGGCTAAGAAGATTCTTGAGGAGGATGAGAGATTTCTAATGCAGTCCTTTGTACGTTGGTATCCATTGGTTTTGAAGGAAGCTAAGGGTTGCATATTAACCGATGTTGATGGGAACAAGTATATTGATTTGAATGCTGGTATAGCAGTTACCTCTGTGGGTCATTGTCATCCAAGGGTTGTGGATGCAATTAAGAGGCAGGCTGAGAAATACCTTCACTACTCATTAACAGACTTCTACTATGATCCAGCTGTGGAGTTGGCTAAAAAGCTCTGCAGAATAACTCCTGGAGACTTCCAGAAGCGTGTATTCTTATGTAATAGTGGTGCTGAGGCTGTTGAGGGTGCAATGAAGGTTGCTAGAGGATACTTTAAAGGTTCAAGGCCGTATGTGATGGCATATATAGGAGCGTTTCACGGTAGATTGTTTGGAAGTGTAACTCTAACATCCAGCAAGCCTGTTCAGCGTAAGTGGTTTGCACCCCTACTTCCAGGCGTTGAGCATGTTCCATACCCATATTGTTATAGGTGCCCATGGAAGCAGAGTTACCCTGAATGTGGATACTGGTGTGTAGATTTCATAGATGAATACTACTTTAAGAAGTTTGTTCCACCAGATGAAACCAGTTGCATAGTGTTTGAGCCGATACAGGGTGAGGGTGGCTACATAGTTCCACCACCAGAATATTGGTCTAGGATTAGGAAGTTATGCGACAATTACGGTATACTAATGGTTTCAGATGAGGTTCAGGCTGGCATGGGTAGAACTGGGAAGTGGTTTGCAATAGAGAATTGGAATGTAACCCCGGATCTTATTAGCGTGGCTAAGGGGATTGCCGCTGGACTTCCACTTGGGGCTGTGATCGGTAGAGCTGATGTTATGTCTCTGCCAAGAGGTAGCCATGCATCCACATTTGGAGGTAATCCAGTTTCATGTGCCGCTGCATCAGCGGTTATTGATGTTATTGAGGAGGAGAGGTTACTGGAGAATGCCACTAAAGTTGGGGATTACACTATGAAGAGGTTTAGGGAGATGGCTGAGAAGATCGAGCTTATAGGTGATGTTAGGGGTAAGGGGCTTATGATAGGCGTTGAGCTGGTTAGGAATAGGAAGAGTAAGGAGCCAGCTGTTAAGGAGCTTGAATCATTCCTAATGAATTGCTTTAAGCGTGGTGTTGCAGTTATAAGTTGCGGTGTTTCATCAATTAGAATAGCTCCACCACTGAATATATCCATCGAATTGATGGATAAGGCTTTGAACATTATGGAAGAAGTTTTATTGGAGATTGATAAGAGCCGCTTAAAGTAGCTCTTCAATTCTACTCTTAACTTCACTTATTTTTCTTGAAATCGTTTTCTCATCGATCTTCTTTGAATCCATAACTATTCCCACAACCTCCCTCCCCCTCTCCATCCCCTTTGGTAGTCCATAGAGTTCTAGGAAGGCATCTTTCAATATGCTTAGAGCCATGAGCATCCTCCTCTTCGCCTTCCTCTCCAATTCATACTTCTTCATTTTATTATATCCATACTCTATTCCATCTATCAGGCTCTCTGTGAATTCCTCGTATATGTTTTCAGGCCTATAGTATCCCCCATGAAGGCTCACTATTTCATTGAAGGCTTGAAACCCTTCCCATGTGTGCATTTGTGAAATTACTTCCGGAGCGTTTAGTATCGTCGTATGCTTTATCTGTGACATTATGAATTTCTCTGCTGATGGTAGTGGGTTCATGATATGCCATAAGGCATAGTATTCCTCCATCTTCATCCTCTCAAACTCCTTTCCACCCATTTTCCTCGTTAAATGGAAGTCTGTTATGTATGTTTCCTCCAGTCCCACTACATGGTTTGCCAAATGGGAGTTTGTGTATATGCTCAATCCACTTGCATCGAACATTGTTCCATGTATTATGCCATTTTCATGGAGTAATCTCAAATTGTATCCGCATGATGATCCAAGCCATTTAAGATACTCTTTAACCTCCTTAACATTAATTATCTTCTCCACTTTTGGCATTAATAGTCCGTATAATATTTCATCTGCTCTCACATCACTTACATTCCTATAGAATATGCATGCCCCATGTTGCTCCCATGTGCTTCCTTCAAGCATTTTTATGAGTTCCCCACGTCCACCACTCATAATCTTGTTTGTAAGTTCATATCTATCCTTAATCTTCATCAGTTTTATCCTGTCATAGTATCCTAATCCTATGGGTTCTGGAACTGGGATTCTCAGTTCCCTTAACATTATCATATTGTTTAATTCCTCTTCAGCCTCTTTAGGAGTCATGAATCCCCACATTAACTGTCCAGTTCCAATATATTCGTTTGTGAAGTAGTATGTGTATATGGTGTTGTTCTTGTATATTGGTTTTACATCTTTGAAGGGTATTCCTATCCCCTTCAATTTTACCACATACCCATCCTCCGAAACTTTTATGATGGATCTAAATCCACTTACATACCCCTTATATGTTGGGAGATCCTCCTCAGTTTCGCATAGTATTGGCACTTTGTCTTTGCCATGTGGGTATAGTTCTGGTTTTATAAGTTTTGTTTCTCCGTCAATGATGAAGTATTCCCTAGGCTCTCCTCTAAGCAATCTAACAATTCTTTCAGGGATCATACAAACTTAAATTCTCAAAAGCTCCATTTAAATAATTGTCTGGTGATTCTTTTGGGTAGGGTGAAGGTTAGGGATATTGGATTAAAGATAGGTGTATTTGATACTGGAGTTAGTAATTCGATAGTTGATGTTAAGGGGGTTATGGTTGGACATTGCACCATCATTGAGGGTGAGGGGAAGCTTATTCCAGGTAAGGGTCCAATTAGGACTGGTGTAACGGTGATATTCCCACATGAAGATAGGAATGTTTTTAAGAGTAAGGTTGTGGCAAGTTCATTTGTAATTAATGGTTTTGGTAAACCCATTGGTTTAGCTCAATTGAATGAGCTTGGACAATTGGAAACACCAATAGCTTTAACCAACACTTTGAATGTGGGTATAGTGGCTGATGCAATCATAGAGTATATGCTAAGTTTAAATCCAGATATAGGTGTTAGTACTGGCACCGTTAATCCAGTTGTATTGGAGTGTAATGATGGATTCTTGAATGACATTAGGGGGAGACATGTTAAGCATGAACATGTCTTTAAAGCTATTGAAAATGCTTCCTCAAACCCCGTTGTTGAGGGTGGTGTTGGAGCTGGAACTGGTATGTCGTGTTTCGAGTTTAAGGGTGGAATAGGCTCTGCTTCGAGGGTGCTACCCAAGGAGGCTGGAGGATACATTGTGGGTGCACTGGTTTTGTCCAATTTTGGTCGTAGGGAGGATTTAACTATAGCTGGAATTCCCGTTGGTTTGAAGTTGAAGGATTACGGTGTTAGGGGTGGTGATGGAAGTGGATCTATAGTGGTGATAGTGGCTACAGATGCACCTTTAACTGCCAGGCAACTTCATAGATTAGCTAAACGTGCAACTCATGGTATTGCGAGGACCGGTGGATACTCATCCCATGGTAGCGGTGATTTTGTTGTGGCATTCTCCACAGCTAATAGGATACCACACTATGAGGAATCTCCAACCCGTGAACTTCTAGTGTTAAGTGAGGGGTGTATGTCGTACTTGTTTAAAGCTACTGTGGAGGCTGTTGAAGAAGCCATTTTGAACTCAATGTTTATGGCTGAAACAATGGTGGGTAGGGACAATCATGTTAGGTATGCTCTTCCAATAGATTTAGTTGTCGATTTACTGGAGAAGCATGGTATCATTGAAGGTTAACTTAAATTTCAACACTCCATTTTTCAGATATCCTTTTAAGGTTTCTGAAAGCCATCCTCCTTTTCTCTTCATCCTTTTTTATAGCTTCCACTATGTTCCTCAATTCAAATATTACTTCATCGTAATGCTTCTTGGATATCGGGTATGGAATTCCATCCTTCCCTCCAACTGCATAAGACCACTTCACTGGATCATATATGTGTGTTACTGGATCCCTCTTTGATGGTGGCTCATTATATATGAGCTCTGAGATTAGTGATAAAGCTCTAATGGTCTTTGGACCTATGCCTGGATGTAGCAGGAGGTTCTTGAAGTCTTCCACCTTAACGCTATATATTTCCTCAAGTTTACGCCAATCAATTCTCTTCTCATCTATTGGTTTATATATTATGTAATCCTCACTGCTAATCCTTCTATTGGTCGTTATGGATTTGTTTATCCATTTATCGATCCCTTCACTTCTGCATAGTATTCTATTTGCTTCAGCTAAGTATCTCCTTATCTTCATCGGCCCTTCATTAGCTATGTCCACTACGGTTTTCCTAGCTTCCGCACTCTCCCTATCCACTAGATTTAACACTTTCTCCATCCTTATTTGACATGATATTGCTTTATGTGGTTCTTCAACCATATCCTTTATATCCTCTGAGAACCAGTGGTATCTCCTTGCATATTTTAGGTTGGTGTTCATTCCTTGCTGTATTACGCACCATTTCCCATCTTTAGATATTAGCATTGCATGATGGTATATTGTGAATCCATCTTGTAATGCTACATTATCCACTTTTGCAGTTAATCTACTGTTTTCCTCAAGTTTGGCTACATCCTCCTCGTTTAACCCGAATTTGCTCGATATGCTCTTTATGTCGTTTATGGTTTCAAGGCTCTTTTTACCTTTACCCCCAGCTAGTGCTAAATTTATTTCCACTTTGTTTAGTGCTTCCCTTAAGACTCCACATGTCACTGTGGTTGACCCTGAAGAATGCCAATCAAATCCTAGAACATTGCTGAATGCTTGAAACCATATTGGGTTGCTTAATCTCTCCATTATCTTCAATTCCCCAAATTCATTGTACATTATTTCAAGCATTTCAGATGCCAATTTTACCATTCTCTGGAAGAGCCATCTGGGGGCTTTACCGTAATGTAATGGTAATTCCGCTATTCCAGATATTCCCATGGCACATCAATTCCAGAATTCAATTACAAAATCGTATTCTTTATTTAAATTTCTTCTTTCAATAATCCAATTAGCTCCTCTATTCTCCTCCTATTCTCTTCCAGCATAGCCTTCTTAAGTCTATCCTTTAAAGTTCTCTCTATCCTTAAGCTACTGCCTTCCAGCATTCTTTCTATCTTCTTATTTAGCTTCTCCCCCTCTTCGTCGAAGTCCATTAATATTACAATTTTTAGTCCAGTGTACTTTATGTTTAGATCTTCGATTAGTGTTAGCAGTGGTTTATGGGCTTCTCCTAGGGTTATTATGTTGGCTTTGCATCCGAGTTTTCTCAAAGCATACTTGTCCCTCTTTCCCTCCACTATTATTATGTCGACGTTTTCATCTAGCTTTTTAAGTGCTTCAATTATCTCCATTCTTTTCTCAATAATTTCCTTTCTTCTCCCCATCTATCTCCTCCTTGCATGGAATATTATGTGATGTAGTTCTGGTAGTAGCAGTTTTTCTAAGGCTATGGGTATGGCGTTTGGAGATCCAGGTATTGCAACAAGTAATCTCCCATTTATAACTCCAGCTGTGGCTCTAGACATTATTGCTGCAGATCCTATATCCCTATAGCTTAGCATCCTGAATATTTCTCCAAAACCCTCCATCTTCTTTTCCACAATTTCCATTATAGCTTCATATGTTAAGTCTGTTTTGCTTATTCCTGTTCCACCTATGAATATTATTGCATCATCCCCCTCTTCAATCCTTTTCTTTGCTTCCATTTGTATAACTCCCTTATCGTCCGGTATAATTTCTTTGCATGTGACTTTGTATCCATATTTTTCAACGATCATTTTAGCTATCTCTCCAGATTCATCTTCAACGGGTTCTCCCCGAATATTCTTCTCGTATCTTGATGTGCTCACAACTATTATTGAAACTTTTATGTCCTTAGCCTCCTTTAATGCTTCTTCCTTATGCTTTATGCTCAAATTACTCACCCTCTATAAATTCTTGTTCCAGTTTTCCCTTCCAATGCTTCTGCAGCCTTCTCCAATGACGTTATTATTGCCATTTCTCCACCCCACTCTATAAATCTTATGCAGGCCTGTATTTTTGGTCCCATACTTCCAGGTGGGAAATGTCCTTCCTCATAATATCTCTTAGCTTCCTCCACGGTCATTTTGTCAATGTCCAATTCGTTTGGTTTTCCAAAATTCAATTTAACCTTTTCCACATCTGTTAGTATTAGGAGTATGTCTGCATTTATTATCTCTGCAAGTTTTTCACCCGCCAAATCTTTGTCTATGACCGCTTCCACGCCAGTGTATTCATCATTTTCTAAGGTTACAGGTATCCCTCCTCCCCCGGATGCTATAACTATTACCCCCTCATCCACAAGCTTCTTTATTACTTTACCTTCAAGTATCCTTATTGGTTCTGGGGATGGAACAACCCTCCTATAAGTTTTTCCCACCCCAATTTTTACCTTTTTTATAAGCATTCCCATACGAATCTTCTCTTCAGCCTCCTTTTCATCGTAGAATGGTCCTATGGGTTTTGTTGGATTTTTGAATGCAGGGTCATTTTTGTTTACCTCCACTTGTGTTATTATCGTTGCAACCTCTCTTTTTATCCCCTTCTTAGTTAGTATATTTCTCAAAGTCCTTTGGATAAGGTATCCTATGTGTCCTTGTGTCATAGCCCCTAGAACGTCTAAAGGTTGAGGTGGTAATTCTTTAGCTGCTGCTTCTTGTTGTATTAGTAGATTTCCAACTTGTGGTCCATTTCCATGCGTTATTACTATATCGTATCCCATTTCTATTAATTTTGAAAGTTCTATGCATGTTTTATGGATGTTGTTTAATTGTTCTTCGTATGTACCCAACTCCTCGGCTTTCTTTATTGCGTTTCCACCAAGTGCCACCAGTATTCTCTTATGCATTCCGCATCCACCTCGGTGTTGAGACAAATCATTTATCTTGATTTCTATTTATATATATTGTTGGTTTGGTGGTTTTACTTGCAGAGGGTTGGTTACGGCTTCGTTGCCTTCATAATAGCTTTAATCTATTTTGGAGCTATCCTAATATGTTTTTACCTTGGGTTTCATATTGGGCTGTTGGATATATTCTCCGGTTTCCTCTTATCCTTATCTCTTTGGACTTTGGCTTATGGTTTGAAGTTTGCGTCTGGGGATAGTTTCTGGATTGTTAATGGTTTTGTTTTGATGTTTTTCTCTGCCAGTATGCTGGTTTTCTCTTTTACTGGTTCGGGTTTGCTGTCCATTGGGGTTTTATTGTTTTGTCTTGGGATGCTTGGACTCTTTATGGTTTTAAGGTCATCACATTAATTCAATAGTCTTTTTCACAACATCTTCAACTTCTTTCAAAATTTTCCTTTTCAATGTTAGGTAGTTTATGATTTTGCTTTTCCATGATAGCTTCATTCTGAAGCCGCATGCAAAGGGGTGTCCTCCACCACCAAATTCCTCTGCTATCTTCAATAGGTTTATGTTCTTTGACTTGTCTCCTATGTATAGTGAGATTGCATCATCCTTCCTCCAGACCATCGTGAAGTCTAATTTGAATTTTTCTGAAACTCTCTTAGCAAGCCAGCTTTTAGGCGTCTTAGCCCCCCTTAGGTCAATTAATCCAAACCTTAATCCACTTTTCGTCTCATACACTCTTGTTTTATCATATGCTTCATTAACGTCACGTTCAGCTCTCCTCTTTATTTTTTCAGCTTCCCTTGATATTTCCTCATCCCAGAATATTCCATTTGAAAATTTTATTAGAAGCTTCTCTTTCCACTCATTTTTGAAGCTTAATGCTCTTAGTATGAAGCTTTCATTGAATTTGTCTGTTAATGCATCGATGTCATCTGCATATTCAGCTATCTTCCTGGATACTTCATCTTCCTTCATGAATTTCTCGTAGACTATTCTTGCAGCACTTGGAGTCTTTTCCACTATTATTGAATCTACTGACTTCATTACTTCATTTATATCTTCAGCGCTCCATTGATGATGATCCATCCATACTATTCTTTTACCTTCACTACTAAGCTTTTTAATTATGCCCTTAGTATTCTCAGAGTTTTTTACGTTTATGGATATGTCTGTTATGTATATTTTTTTCACATCTTTATTGTTCATTAGCTCTTTAAGCTTCTCTGGTAGTGCTGATGGACCTGTGAATTCTACCTCTATATCATTATCTTTTAGGTTCATCTTTACTTTTAGGTATCTTAGCAATATGGCTGCGGAGGCTATTCCATCTATGTCGCCATGGGTTAATATTACGGTATCCCTCATCTTCATCCCTTACTTCATTGAACATTGCATATTTTAATTAATAGTTGGATATCCCCAATTTATACTCTTCTTCTGATCCCCTTCATCATTGAGCTTACTCCAATTATAAGTATGCTGGCTCCACCTATTATCACTAGCGCTATCCCTATGTCTTGTTCCAAGGTTAATAATATTATTCCAAGGAATAGTATTAGTATGGATATTGCTGGCAATATTGTTCTTTCACTCATACATATTCCTCCATAATGTTTTCCAATTCAACGCTTTTCACTACATCCACTATTTTCCTCATTTTATCATATATCTTTTTCAGTGCTTGTAGATCGTCGTAGCAGTGTTCTATTATGAGCTTCATGGCTTCTTGATCTCCAGCTATTGCTTTCATATAGTATGGTGGCATATCCCTCCCCTTCAATTCAACCTTCTTTGGTATTCCCATATACTTTGCCACTGCATCTAGGCTGTATTCGCTTAGTCTAAGTAGCTTCTTTGTATACCTGTATAGATCTATGTGTTCCTTTAGAATTATTGGTGTTGGGTCAATGTTGTGTATGATGGCTCTAGCTATTAGCATTGGGATATCGAAGGTCAGTCCATTCCATGTCACTATTGTTGTGGCGTTTGATAGTTCATTGATGCTCTTTCTTATGAGTTCAGCTTCCCCCTCTATGACGCTTCCTTTCAGGAATTCGTGGCTCCATTTTTCATCATCCCACATTATTCCAATTCCAACGATGAATCCACTATCTGCTGTTAGTGATGTTGATTCAATGTCTAGAAATGCTATTCTACTCTTTTCGCTCATGTCTAAAATTATGCCTCCTCCTGTTTATCTTGTTTTCCATTATTCATATTTCATGTTCGAAGTACTTTTGCAGTCTTCCAACGTTTTCCATGCGCTTCCTATTGTGCTCTTCCATGTATCTAGTTAATGTTTTTGTTAGCATATTTTTGCATTCTCCGCAGAGTATCTCCCCCCTTCTGCATTTCCAGTAATGTTCCTCGATATCCTTTATGTCTTTAAAGTGGAATACTGATAGCCATTCGTAGACCACGCATTTCTCAGTTTCGCCTCCAAGCTTCCTCTGCTCCTCCACGGTTGCTCTTCCACCGGTGAATGCTGCCCAAACCTTGTTTCTTATGGTTTGTGGTGTGTCTGTTATGAATATTGATGTTTCTGGTTTTGATGCTGACATGGGTTCCCCTGTTAGTCCTCTTATGAATTTTATGTATAGTGATGCTGGTTTGAATACCCTTAATTTGCCAGCTATGTCTCTGCTTAGTCTCATGTATGGGTCTTGATCCATACCTATTGGGACTACCACTGGGTATCCATGCATGATTGTTGGTCCAAGTATGTGTGCTGCTTGTGTTGCTGCATAGAATATTTCACCTATATTTACTTCATCGGTGAATCCGAATGTTGCTTTCACAGTATTGTATGTTAAGTGTTTTGAGAAGCTTATTGCAAGTCTATAAACCCATCCACTTCTGGTTGATATGTATAGTTTTGTATCCTCCTCTTTGAATCCCAGTGATATTATGCTTAGTGCATTGCTTAAAGCGTACTTGTATGCCACGTCTAAGCTTTCCACCTTCTGGAAGACGTACTTTTCATCATCTGATAGTGGTATGAACACTTTTGCATTTAATTCCTCTTGTAGATACTTTATGAATTCGAAGAGGACTAGGTGGCCTATGTGGAGTTCATCTGATGGTCCTCTACCTGAAACTATGGCTAGAGTTTTACCCGTCCCCCCCTCTTCTAGGTATTTGTCGAAGTCTCTATGTGCAAACACTATTCTGAGTTGTATGAATTTATGTTTGTTTTTGAATTTTCCAGCTAATTCTTCATTAAACTCTTTTGCTCCGAATACCTCTATAAGCTTCTCGTAGTCTGAGCTTTTCTCAATGCTCTTCGGTATGCCAAACACTATCCCTCATATTCATCATGGATACTTATATCTAAATGTAAGCTTTTATACTTTATTTTTGGTGGCATATGGTTGAGGGTTGCATACGCCTTTTCACCAGCATCTATATCCAGCTTCTTCTCCCCACATATTGTTGATAATCCATTGGAGTGTGGAGCTATTGGTGGGGGGTTCCCCCTAAATGTTGGGGTTAGGGTTAAGGTTGGGGTTGAAGATTCTAGTAATGGCTTCTCCCTAGCATCTAGGGTTAATGGTAGATTTTTTGATTCATTTATTGTGGGTAAGGTTTTGGAGCTTCTTGGGGTTGTTGGTGCAAGTTATCATATTGAGGTGGATCAGTTTGTTGATGTGCCTGTGGGGTGCGGTTATGGGACTAGTGGTGCCAGCGCCATTGCTGTAACTATGGCTTTATGTAAGGCTTTGGGATTTAAGAAGACCTTCATTGAGATGGCTAGGATAGCGCATCTCGTGGACTACTACTGTGGCACTGGGCTGGGAACTGTTAGTGGGATTTGTGGTGGTGTTGGTGGAGTGAGAATTATTGTTAAGCCTGGGGGTCCTGGATATGCTATTGTGGATAGGATATTCATACCAAATGATTGCTACATAGTTTCAGTAGCATTCAATCCAATTGATAAAAGAGGTGTTCTTAGGGATAGAAGTTTCCTCAGTTTTATAGAAGTTCTCGGTAGGCGTGTGCTTGATGAGGTTTTGAGGGATCCATCCGTGGAAGTCTTCTTCAAATGTTGTAGGGATTTTGCTTTGAAATCTGGTTTCATGACTGCGAGGTTGAAGTCTTTGTTGAATGTTTTGGATAATTCTGGTTTCAATTTAGCCACTCAAAACATGATTGGTGAAGCCATACACATCCTCGTATACAAGGAGGATTTAGATAGAGTTAAAGATATACTTAAGTCTCACCTAGGTGATGATGGTATTGTGGTTATTGCTGGAGTTGATGATCGCGGCCCAAGATACTTGGATGGATTAACGGTGTCGTAGCCTTGAGTTTAGGAATTGGCTTGAGATTCCTTGATTTGAAGGTTAATGAAACTCTTTGGATAGCTGGTCCAGCTAAGATATTTGTGGGTAGTGGGATTGTTGAGGTTTTTGGGGCTAGGATTGTTAAAGGTGAATCAATAATTGTTAAGCGTTGTAAGTCCATTTATTTGAAGGCTTTAAGTGACTGTAGAATTGGGATTTCCAGTGGAGCTTATGTTATGGCCGTTGAGGATGATGGCATCCCAGATGATTGGCGTAAGTTGGTTTCAGAGATATCTAATGTTAAGGGTAAAGTTATGGTTTTAGGTGGTTTGGATTCTGGTAAGAACACACTTGTAACATTCCTTTCCAATAATCTCTTCAATAATGGTTTTAAGGTTGGAGTTTTGGATGCTGATGTTGGTCAGAATGAGTTGGGTCCACCAACAACTATGGCTCTCGGCCTCGTTAAACGTCCAGTTTCCTCATTGGATCAGTTGGATGCTGTTGGATATGTTTTTGTGGGATCCACATCCCCAGCCAATGTTCGTGATAGGGTTTTTAATGGTTTAAGGAAGCTTATGGATTTTTCCAGTAAGTTTGAGTTGGATTACCTCATAATAAATACCACTGGATGGATATCCAATGGTGGAGTCGACTTCAAGATAGAGAAGATTAAACTCGTTAAGCCTGAAGTGCTGATAGGGATTGAGCGTAGTGGTGAGCTTGAACCAATATTTTCATCAATTAAAATGGATTGCAAGGTTTTTAGGGTTCCATCTTCCAGGAGGGTTAGGGCTAGAGATAGGTTTGATAGGAAGATTATTAGGCAAATGAATTACGTTAAGTGGTTTGAGGATGCTTCAAACAGGAAGATTTCAATCGACGAGTTCATTGGATTTGAACCCAACATATTTCAAGGTACTCCAATGGGTGATGGTGAAATCGATTTAATCGGTAAGATTTTGGGCGTTAAAGTTGCTTTTTCAATACGTAGGGGTGATGATATAATAGTATTCCCATATTCAGATCTAGATTTCAATGAAGATGCTAAGGAAAGGGTTGTTGGAGAATTTAATGCTAGGAGATGTTTAATAATCCCATTCGCACATCTAATTTCACTCCTCGTTGCCTTTGAAGATTCAAATGGGGTTTTTATGGGTTTAGGCATATTGACTAACATCGACTTTAAGAATAGAGTCCTCCAATTTTACACAAAGGTAAATGTTGGAGGGGGAGTTAAAGTCGTTTTGGGTTTAATCAGAATTAACCCAGTCAATTTCGATGAAATTGGTTATTCCAAAATACCATTAAACTGATATGCATTATCTTTAATGGTTAGCTTTTTATCTGAATTTCCACAATTTTATCTTGATCTAAATGACCATTAAACTCTATCTTGAAGACTCATATATCAAAAGTTTTAGAGCTAAGGTTTTGAGTTTAGAGAAAACTGGTGATTCATTTAACCTATGTTTGGATAGAACTTCATTCTATCCTGTTAATGGTGGTCAGGATCATGATACCGGGGTTATAAGAGGTGTTGGGGGATCTTTTAAGGTTTTGCGTGTGGATGAGCTTGATGATGGTAGTGTGGTTCATAGTGGTTTTCTTGAGGGGGTCATCAACGTTGGGGATGATGTTGAAGGTGTTATAGATTGGGATAGGAGGTATAGGTTGATGAGGATGCATACGGCCGCCCACATATTGATTCAATCCGTTAGGAGCATTTATGGTTTAAATGTGAAATGTGTTAGTGCGAGTAAGAGGGTTGATGGTGGACATTTGGACTTCTCTATTTCAATACAGAGGGATATGCTTAACAAAATTGAGGCTTTAGCTAACAGTATTGTTAATGAGAATAGGCCTGTAATCATTCGCCATATGGGTTTAGAGGAGGCTGACTCATATGTGTCGAGGTTTGGTGAATCCTTAGAATTGTATTTGAGGAAGCATGATGTTGGGGGATCAATTAGGATCGTTGAGGTTAAGAATTGGATAGCTATCCCCTGTGGTGGAACTCATGTTCGTAGCACTGGTGAGATTGGCTCTATAAAAATTTTGAGGAGGGAGAGTAAGGGTAAGGGGGTTACGAGGATATACTTTGATGTGGCTTAGTTTGAATTTCTGAGAAGAGTTTTATCTTTTCAAGAAGGCTTTTCATTGAGTATCTTAGTGAGAAGTGTAGTTCTGGATTATAGTATTTTGTGTTTAGCTTCCTATACATGTATCTCCTAGATATCTCCTCCAACCCTAATCCCAACACATCCACTTTGTCTGAAGCGTATGTGAATGTCCATTCTCCACCATATGCTGGTACATAGCTGGCATATATGCCTACGTACTTGAATATTTCCTTCAATGTTTCCTGGATTTCCAGTATTTTTCTCCCATACATTTCATATCCCGATGATTGTAGGAGTAGTATGCCATCCTCTTCCAGTATCCTCTTGATTCTCTTGAAGAATTCTTTCCCATACAATTGTATGGATGGTCCTGAGGGTTCTGGGTCTGTTAAATCCATTAGTATGATGTCGAACTTTTCGCTGGTTTCCTCAACATATCTTTTTCCATCATCGATCACTATTTTTACTCTTGGGTCTTCGAATGTTCCTCTAGGTATGTTTGGTATATATTTCTTAACGGTTTCTATAACCTCTTCATCTATTTCCACCATTATAACCTTCTTTACACATTCATGTTTCAGCACTTCCCTTAATACTCCTCCATCTCCTCCACCGAGTATGAGCACTTTCTCCGGGTTTTCATGGCTTATTAATGTGGGGTGTACGTGCATTTCATGGTATAAATGTTCATCTAGTTCTGATAATTGTATTAGGTTGTCTAGTACTAGGCATCTTCCATACTCTTCGAAATCTATTACCTCTATCCTTTGATACTTAGATTGTTTTGAATACACCTTATTTTTAATTTTCAGCATTTTATATGTTGTTGGTGATGTTTTCTCCATGTAATATCCATTTATGTATGGCTTTTTGAAGCTTGAACCGCTCATAATGGTCAATTTGAATTTAATGGATTAATTCAAATATAACTGTTACCATAATTTTATTGGTGTAATCTTTGAGGGAGTTCCTATTTGAAGGTAGGGATATGCTTGTGGGGGATGTTCTTAGGGTTTTAGGTTTTTGTATGGGTAGACTTTGGTTTAGTGAGCTTGTGGCTGAGGTTAATGCATTTAGGTCTACAATGGGTGATGTATGTGTTGATGATGATAATGTTAGAGATGCTTTGAGGGTTTTGGAATCTTCTGGTGTGGTTGTTTGTGAGGAGAGGTTGAGGAGTCAGTTGATCGGTGAAAGTGTTCCCGACATATTGGTATCCATAGTTGATTATGGTTCTTTGATGGATTTATTGAAGCTTGATAGGAGATATAATGAGTATGTTTATAGATATCGTTCATCCATTACATGATCTCCTTAGCCTCTATATTGTCATGAGACTCCTTTTCCTTTCTAAAATTAAGCTCCTAATATGATCTGGGTTTGGAGATCCAAGATTCTTCTTCAGCTTCAAATATTCTTGAACTCTCACTGGTATGTTTGTATTTACACCAAATTCCTTCTTGAGGATATTTAACGCTTCTTGTATGTCGTTGTCTGTTTCCCTTAATGCTTTAGCCATCATTTGATGGACTTTCCTATATGGGATTCCGCATTTCACAGATATTAGCTCAGCCATTTCGGCTGCTATTACTGGGTTGTTCTCCACATCTTGTCTTGTTCTTCTATCGTTCACTTTCATCTTCCCTATGGCGTCTTCAATGACTCTTATTGAATCTTTAACCATTTTTGTTATGTTCCATAGGTGTTTGGTTACCTCTTGTAGGTCTAGGTTGTATCCTGATGGTACCCCCTTAATTATCGTCATTATGGCTGTGTTTTCCCCAATGGTTTCTCCTGCTTGTGCTCTTAATACTTCCATGGTTACTGGATTCTTCTTGTGGGGCATTATGCTACTTGTTGCGAGATGGCTTTCTGGGAGTTGTATGTAGTTGAATTGGTTGGTTGACCATATTACGAAGTCTTCTGCTATTCTACTCAATGTTACTTGTAGTGCTGTTAGTATTGATGATGTGATCATAATGAAGCTCCTACTACCAGTGGCTCTAATGGTGTTTACTATGGTTTTACTCATTCCAAGCTTTTCCGTCATCCTATCTCTATCTATAGTCACTATGCTTCCAGCTATGGCTCCTGCCCCCAGTGGGGATTCATCTATCACTTTGCTGTTAATGTAGTTTAGGAGATCCTCATATCCCTCCATTTCCTCCTCTATGTATAATAGGTAGTGTGCCAGTGTTGTGGGCTGGGCGGATTGTAGGTGTGTGAAGCTTGGCATTATCATATCTACGTATTCTTCAGCTCTTTCTATTAACGTCCTCCTGAATCTTCGAATTTCTTCTGTTATTTCGGAAATCTCCCTTTTCAAATGTAGTCTTATTGCTGTGGCTACATGGTCGTTTCTGCTTTTTCCAATGCCTATCAGTTTGGCTTCTTCTCCGATCTCTCTTTCTAATGCCATTTCTATTGCTTCATGAATGTCCTCTGCATCATCTTTTAGATTAAATATTTTTTGCGGGTTCTTCATGATTTCGTCCAGTGCTTTTATTATTCTATCCCCCTGCTCCTTACCAATTAATTTCTGCTCCATTAATTCTTCAACATGAACTTTTAGGGCTGTGATTACTTCTGATGTTATTTCAGCATCTTCTTCCATCGAGCTTTCATATTTCATTAGCCATTCTTCATGTTTTCCAAGGAGTCCCCTTCTATACATTCTGCTCTATGAACCTCCATGAATCTTTAACTTTTTATTTGCAATTACTGTTTGCATACCCCAAATTTCTATGAATCCCTCAGCCATTTTCTGGTTGAATTTGCTCCAAGCTTCGTATGTTGCCAGTTCCTTGTTGTATATGCTGTACTCTGATCTTCTACCTATGCATATCATTCCACCCTTGTATAGCTTCACTTTAACTTCTCCATTCACCCTTTTCTGTGTCTCGTTTATGAAGGCTTCCAAAGCTTTTCTGAGGGGGTTCATCCATAATCCAGCGTATACTAGGTTTGTCCATTCATCATCAACTAACCTTTTGAATTGTAGTTCTTGTGTTGTTAGGGTCATCTTCTCAAGGTCTTTGTGGGCTTCTATCGCTATTAGTGCTGCTGGTGCTTCGTATACTTCCCTAGACTTTAACCCCACAACTCTATCTTCTATGTGATCTATCCTACCAATGCCGTGTTTTCCACCAATCTCATTTAGTTTCATTATTAGTTCTTTTGGTTTCATGGTTTCCCCATTTATCTTTGTGGGTATTCCATTGTTGAATGCCATCTCTATGATTTCCGGGTTTTCTGGGGCGTTCTTTGGGTTTACTGTCATTTTGAATATTTCTTCCGGTGGTTCTTGGTATGGGTCTTCGAGTACTCCGCATTCTATGCTTCTACCCCATATGTTTTCATCTATGCTGTATGGGCTTTCGCTAATTTTTACCGGTAGCCCCTTCTTTTTTGCATATTCTATTTCCCAGTCCCTCGTCAGCCCCAGCTCCCTTACTGGAGCTATTACCTTTATATTTGGGTTTATGGCTTTTATTGTTACATCAAATCTTATCTGATCATTCCCCTTACCTGTGCATCCATGGGCTACGGCATCAGCCCCCTCCCTTTCCGCTACTTCCACAAGCTTCTTTGCTATTAGTGGTCTTGATATTGCGCTTGATACTGGATACTTCTGTTGGTATAATGCATTTGCCTTTAATGCTGGTAGCACATAGTCATTTACGAATTCATCTCTTGCATCTATATTGTAATGTTTTATTGAACCAGCTTTCAGCGCCCTCTCTTCTACTTCCTCATAATCCTTTTCCTGCCCAAGGTTTAGTGTTAACGTTATTACTTCGGCATTATACTTTTCCTGTAGTATTTTTAGTAGTACTGTGGTGTCCAATCCCCCTGAGTATGCGAGTACAACTTTCATTTATGATTCGTTTTAGGGGGTTTGATTTTCCATGTTTTATATGTTTTGTGTTTTTTGAATCATTTTTGCCCCTCTTGTGTTATGTTTGTTCTATGCTTTATTATCATGTCTTCTATTATGTTGTATGCCTTTTGGGCATCTTTCCTGTCAACTATTAGTATGGTGTCTTCGTGGCATGATATTATTTGTGTTATGTTTATTCCATTCCAAGCTAATTGAGTTGTTACGTATGAAACAAATCCCGGTATTTCTATGACTTCCACTGGGCTTACTATTATTATGGCTGATTGATCGTCTATCACCTTTTCCACATTCTTTTCGCCGCCAATTTCCGTTATGACTTCATCTATGATCTTTTTGTCACAGCTTATTGTGAAGGTTCTTGTACCTTGTGTTAATTGGAAGAATCTGGATTTTGATGCTATCCTCATTAATCCCCCAAGCTTATCTACGAGTAATGCTTGCTTAACTGTTACAACTGCTATGTCGCTTTTCAATTCCACTGTGCTCTTCTTTAGTAGCCAGCTTATCCTCCCCTCCATCAACTTCCATTTTTCAGATATTTCCTGTGAGAACCTTATTAGTGCAACTTTTATGGCTTCATCTCTAACCTTCTTCCCCTTTATTACATTTTCAACTTCACTTTTTATTAGGGTTGCCAGTGATGAATAGTTTAATATGTCCATCTTCATGCAGTCGATTATGCTTGGATGCTGTAATACTATGCTCTTTGTTACTTCAGCTATTGATGGTTGGCTATCTTTTTGCATTTTCGGTTTTACCCCATTTGGTTACGTAGTTTGATTTTAAGTTTAATAAATGTTGTGTGGTTTATGGTTATCCTGGCAGTATCGCTATTGCTTCCACATTATCCTTTCCAATCCTCTTTATCCCTTGTTTTACGTTTGGTGGGACTAGTATTATGTCTCCAGGTTTCACGTCTTTCTCCCATCCTTCGAAGACTACTTTTCCCTCTCCCTTCAAGACTATTATTATTTCTCCATGTGGATGTGAGTGTGGAGTTACATTCCCCTCTATAACCACATATCTGACTATTGCTGGTATCCCCAGTTCCATGTTTGCTAATGTTTTCCTCCTACCATATTCCGTCTTCTCCCATTCCACTTTGTCCATGCTCTTTACACTCAAATTAATCCCCCCTAAACTCCCCTTTAACTTCTTCTAATAGATTTTTGTTTAGGAATAAGTCAATGGCGCTTCCAACTAAAACCTTCGTTGACAGTATTGTCCTCTTCTTCCCCTCCTCAGTCATGGTTGCTTCTGCGAATTCCCTTGAATGTCCTGGTAGATTTTGATCCGTTATTGGTATGGATGCTGATATTGCTGGAACCACTTGCGTTACGTTTCCAAAGTCTGTTGAGGCCACAGGCCCCCTCCTCAAATATTCTTCCATTGGCATTACTTTGAATCCATGTTCTTCGAGGTTTTTGTCTACAATGTCTGCAAGTTTATGGTATATCCTTTTCTCCCTGTATAGTGGGCCTACCTCCTCCACTTCATATTTTGCTTCTGTCATTATTGCAGCCCCCTTTATGCAGTTGAATACCTTTTCTTTGAGGATGTTTAGGTAATCTATGTCCGCTGCTCTTATACTTACCCTTGCTTCGGCGTAATCTGGGATTACATTTGATGCTTCTCCACCTTTAACTATTATCCCATGTATCCTTGCATCTCTTCTAATATGTTGTCTGAGGGCATCTATCCCCCTAAACATTATCATAACAGCGTTTAATGCATTTATTCCCATTTCTGGATTTGCAGCTGCATGTGCTGTTCTCCCCCTAAAGATCACTTTGAAGCTTTGTACTGCAAGGGCTTCCGTTCTCGTGGCTGCATATCTACCTGCTGTTGGATGCATCATTAGAACTGCATCTATATCTTTGAATACCCCCTTCTCAACCATGATTATCTTGCTCCCAGCATATGGTCCATTGCCTTCCTCGGCCGGCGTCCCTATTACCATTATTTCCCCATTAATTTTTGGTATGATTTTTGATATTGCTATGGCGGCTCCCACTGCTGTGGCTGCTATTATATTGTGGCCGCATCCATGACCTACTCCAGGTAGTGCATCGTATTCAGCTAGTAATGCTATTTTCGGTTTCCCGCTTAGGCCTGTGGATGAAGCTTTAAATGCTGTTTTCATCCCGAGAAGTTCCCCTTCGATTTTGAATCCATGTTTGGCTAGGGTTTGTGTTAGGAGGCTGTATGCCTTGTATTCTTCACTTCCAAGTTCTGGATTTCTGTATAGGTATTCGCTTATGTATAGTATTTCATTGCTCAGTTTATCCACCCATGATAATGCTTCCAACTTATAATTCACATTACTACTATTCAACTTGCTTCCACCTTACTATAGACTAATTGATGGTTTTACGATGTATTTAACGTTTATTGTGGTGTGTGCATACAAATTTATTTCCATTTGAACTTAACTTATTGATGTGTCTGTCGTAATTTCCCCTGAGGTTAAGAGTGCCTTCCCAGATATACGTTTATGTTCAGCTTTAATTAGGGGGTTGCATATTGATGAGCATAGTTCACTTCTTGATTTGGAGGTTAGGAGGGTTGAGGAGGATTTTAGACGTAGATTATCCCTTGATGCTCTTAAGGATTACGGTAATGTTAGGGCTTATAGGGATTTCTATTGGCGTATTGGTATAGATCCCACTAAGCAGAGGCCTGCTGCTGAAGCTTTGATTAGGAGGATTTTGCAGGGGAAGTCTATTCCAAGGATAAATGTGGCTGTTGATTCTATAAATTTGGCTTCAATGATGTTTGTTGTATCTATAGCGGCATATGATTATGATAAGGTTGTGGGTAAAGTTGTTTTGAGATGGTCTAGGGATGGTGCGCTCTTCATGGGTATTGGTGATGTGGAGGCTAAGCCCATCCCTAGGCAGCTGGTTTTAGCTGATGATGAGAAGATACTTGGCTTGTATCCGCATAGGGATTCTGAGTTTTCAAAGATAACCCTATCCACTAGGAATGTTCTTCTCATATCATGTGGTGTGCCTGGAGTTCCATTGGATTCTCTGCGTAATGCCATTATCTTCGCTTGGAAGCTTCTTGAAGATTATTGTGGAGGTAAATGTGAATGGTTTGATTGCATTTGATTCCTCTTCATCCAAAGCTCCTTTAATATTGGTATGCTTGAAATCTTTTCTTCCTCCATTAAATCCCAGTATATGCCCTTAGGCTTCTCTCTAACCCTATTCGTTTTTATTATTCTTGTGGGGGTTATTATCATATCCACTGGAACGTCGTATGGTTCAACTTTGAACTCGTAATCCACAACTTGTATATCATGTACTGTCGTAACTACAGGTGTATCCTCCGACACTTTACCATACTCCCTCATTAAACCCCACTCTATTTCTGAGTATCCCTCTCCCTTCCCAATTCTATCCCCATTCATATTTACAGCTACGCTTCCAACAACCACCAGATCTACTTTTGGGATGTCTTTTGGATCTGCCTTCAACCCATGCTGGAAGCCTCCCTTTATTGTGGATGCATAGTCGTAGAGTCTTTCATCTATCCTCTTAGGGTCTAGTTTTAGGAATCCATTTGAGATTCTCGGTGTTGGCATTATGAGGGTTTTTCCATGCATTAAAGCATATCTTCTTACGGGTCTTTGGGGTGAATCCGGGTTTACCTTTACAACTTCAGCCTTCTTCCATAGATCCAGTTGTATTAGATTTTTTGCAGCTTCTTCTGCTCCTATGAAGTTTGGTATTCTACCATATGCCCCTGGGAATAGTGCAATTCCAGTTTCCGTCATCTTCCTCCATATTTCGTTTCTAATTTCCTCCTTCGTCATCTGCCTATCCTTCTTCATTTCAAATTACCCTTAGTGATAATTCCACAATTCTTATGGAGTTGTTTAATGCATCTAGAATCTTCTTCCTATCTCTAAGTATCTTTGTTTCCCATAGTCTAACTTCATCACCTCTACCCTTCACTTCCATCATCTTGTTTACTGATTTGTATAGTATTGGTATTGGTTTTCCAGTTAGGTAGTATCCGTATGGATCGTAATCGTATCTTCCAGCTTCCGTCATTATGATGTTTGATAGTTCATGGCTTATCCTCATTAGAGCTTTGTTTACTATTTCAGCTTTAGCTTCAACTTTCTCCACGAAACCACTCCCTTCACCTTCCTCCTCAATTTCCCTTGCAGCTTCCTCAAGCTTCCCCACAAGCTTCAGCAGTGTTTCGCATCTCTCCACCGTATCGCCTATACTTATACTAGTCGTCTTCTTAATGTTTTCATCATAATTCTTTAGGTTGGTTAATAGCGTTTTTACAAGTTCCTCTTCATTGTATGGTATTATTAGTTTATTGCATAATCTTAGTATTAGTTTTATGTAGAATTTCATGTGCATTTGGTAGAGTTCTGGGTCTAACTTGTCTATGGTGTCTGCTTCGCTATGTATCCATGGACTTAAACTTGCATAATTCAGTTCCCTCAACTTTTCCTCTGTGTATTCTGTGCTGAATGATATGTATGGTACTCCAACCCCCATGAAGGATTCATCTCCACCCATGTATGGTTGCTTCCAAACTCCACTCCCACCCCAAACTTCTTCAACTATTTTCAATGTGAAGTCTTTTAATTCAATTGAGCATCTGACTGTTGGAATTTCGGTTTCAATTATTCCGGGGTTATCTATGTTTACGTATGCTATGCAGTTTTCATCTATCATGTTCCAGTATGTGTCAACAAACCATGCGGATCCAGCTGCTTCAGCTATTTCATGTCCATCCCAGAATCCAAGTATTATATTCCTCCTCAACTCCCCCTTATGTTTAGCTAGTACTCTGGCTATTTCCATCATCATCGCGTTTCCACTTGAATTGCATATTGCAGTTTTACCCCAAGCCTCCAAGTGTCCTCCAACAACTATGAAATCCTTCTTCTGCAAGCCTAGATCAGCCATGGGTTGTGTTGCCATTACCCATAGGTTTTCTGAAGCGCCTCTAAGCCAAACTTTCACTTTCCCATGTTCCTTCAATAGCTTTTTGAGGTATTCTCCTGCAGCCCTAGTTATGCTTATGACCGTTATCTTAGGTATCCTCTCCCATCCTTCTGGTGTGGGGTTCCCCCAAACTGATTTCACAGCCCCCTTCTGTATTACTGGATTGTCCATGGCACCCCAATTCATTATTACAAGTGCTTTTGCCCCCTTTTCATATGCTATTCTGGCTTTTTCAGGTCTTGGTGGACTCCAACTCATCTCTACTAGTACTATCTTCCCTCTGGCATCCACTCCTTCGTAATCTTCGTATCCTCCAGCCCCCGCATATATTAGCTCTCCAGCTATTCCCTCCATTAGGGTTGATGCTATATGTCCACATGGCTTTGCCTCTATAACCTTTTGTTCGGGTTCTATCACCCTAATTAATGCATCCTTTGGGTAGCTGTGATATATTGGGAATTTATCGATCCAAGTTTTTAAGCCATACTCGGATAGTTTCTCAATTATGTATTTTGCCGCCTTTTCAATTTCCATACTTCCAGCAATTCTCTCCCCAACTTCTTCAACTAGGAATTTTATGTGTTTGAAAGCCTTTTCTATGGAGGCTTCCCCAATTATTTCCTCTTCCAGTTTCCTCATTTCTTCATTCCACATACACATTAACTTCTATGAATAGCTTCATATAATGATTACCACAGATGTTTATGTGGTGTCAGCATGTCTCATAGTGAATTGGTTAAAGCTATAGATGAATCTTCTTCGGAAATAGTTTCCTTCCTTAGATCCATAATTAGGTTTAATACTGTTAATCCACCTGGAAATGAACTTCCCCTAGCTCAGTATATATGTGATTACATGTCCCGTGAGGGGGTTGAATGTGAGGTTATTGAGTCTGGGGATGGTAGGGGAAATGTGATTGCAAGGCTTCCCGGTGAAGATGATTCTAAACGCCTCCTATACCTTTCACATTTGGATGTTGTCCCAGCAGTTAATGCTTCACTTTGGAGTCATGAACCATTCTCCGGTGATGTTGAGGGTGATTGGATATATGGTAGGGGTGCATTGGATTGCAAGAGCCTAGTTACTGCTGAAGCCTTCTCCATAATAATGCTTAAACGTTTGGGGATTAAGCCAAAATACACGTTGATATTTGCTTCCACAGCGGATGAAGAGGCTGGTGGCTGGAGGGGGGTTGGGTGGATTGTATCGAAATTTCCGGAGAAGGTTAAGGCTGATTATGTGATAAATGAGGGGGGTGGCTTAGCCATTAGGGGGAGGGGTGGTAGGGTCATCTATCTGGTGGATGTATGTGAGAAGGGGTATTGCAATGTTAAGATTAAGGTTTCAGGTAAGGGTGGGCATTCTTCAACTCCATATACAACTGGGAATGCATTGTACTTGATGGGCCTCATCATTAAGAAGCTTTATGAATATGATCCCCCAACGTACAAGTTTAGCTTGGTGGAGGAATGCATTAAGAGTGTTTTTGAGGGGATTGCTGGGCTACCTGGATCCATTATTGCACGAATGATATTTTCACCCATGCGTCCATTGGCAATGGCTCTCCTCTCAAAATTCAACCCTAACATCGCTAGATTTCTCGGATCCCTCATGGGTTTAACTATTGCTCCAACCATTGCTAAGAGTGGTGAGAAGGAGAATGTTATTCCAAGCTATGCTGAGTTGGTGGTGAATTGTAGGCTTCTACCTGGTCAAGATGATAAGTATGTTTTATCTGTGGTTAGGGATGCATTATCTGGTATTGGTGGATTTGAGATTGAGAGTTTAGGTTGGTTTCCAGCTTCCTATTCCGATATTGATTTGAAATTCTTCAATTCCATGGAGTCCACCTTAAAACTGTTAATGCCAAAAGTTGATGTTAAGTTGGCGCCATTCGTAATGCCCGGCTCTTCTGATAGTAGGTTTCTGCGCAGTCTTGGAGCTAAAGTTTATGGCTTTTCACCTATGAATCCAAATCTAAATTATGCTGAGTTGATGAATTTGGCTCATGGAGTTAATGAGAAGATTGATGTTAATAGCTTGTTGCTTTCAACGAAGTTTTTAGCAACCCTCCCCCTAACCATGAACATTTAAGCCTTCATCATCATTCAGCATCCCCATTAGAATGTTTATTACGTCTTTAACGAATTTCATGCAAAACTTCTCCTTCACCTTCTCCACTCTAAATTTCTCCCTATCTTCAGCTCTACTCAGCTTTAATCCTATGAGTTTTTCACAGTCTATTTCCCCATTCCTATTCTTGAATTCCATTATCAGTTTCTGCACTTTCCCTATGCATTTCTCATATCTTTCCATGTCATTTGGGTTTGATCTACCATAAATTAATCCGATAATCATAACCCCCCCACTTATGGCTCCACATACATCCCCCATCCTACCAATTCCTGCGGAGAATCCTGTGGCTATTTTTGGGATTATGTTTGCTTCGATCTTTAGGTGTTTGCTCATGGCCAGTAGGGTGGATTCAGAGCATGTGTATCCTAAGCTCATGTTACTTAGCGCTTCTTCCACAACATTCTCCTCATCCCCCTTCACGGTTCCCCCACCATAATACATGTATAGTTAACTATAATTAGTTTTAAGGATATATTTTGTTTTGATCTGTTATGTTCCAGTTAAGTGATGTTTTGAGTATTATGGATGAAGCCTTCAAGGGAGGGGTTGAGTCGGATTTCACTGAGATTAGGTTTCATAGGAGGCGTGAATTATCGGTTCTCGTTAGGAATGGGGAGGTGGAGAGGGTTGGCGGAGGATCTATTTCAGGTTTCTGTGCTAGAAGTCTTGTTAATGGCGTTTGGGGCTTTTCATCCACAACAGAAATCTCCAGTGGTGGTGTTAAATCCATCATTGAATCTTCGGTGAAGTCTGCTAAGGCTCTCATTGGGCGTAGTGTTAGGAGGGTTCAATTGAAGGATAGGAAGACTTTTAGGGATACCTATATTACGCCGATGAAGAAGGATCCATTGAATTTAAATGTTGAGGATATGGTTAGGGAGTGTCTTGAAGTTCATAAGTTCATTAGAAGCATATCTCCACTAATAACCTTAGACTCCGTTAGCATGGGTGTTATTGACGATTACCATGTATACTCCAGTAGTGATGGCTCTTTTATAATTCAGAGGATTGTTAGATGCTCTGGTGGATGCTCCGTTACGGCTAGGGAAGCTGGAAACATTGCCACTGGATATGAGAGTGTTGGGGCTCAGTCTGGTATGGAGATATTTGAGGAAACACCATTAATTGGAGCCGCTGAGGTTGCAGCTAAACGTGCCGTTAGGCTTGTGAATGCAAAGCTTCCTAAGGGGGGCTACCACACGGTAGTTTTAGATAAGGATATAGTTGGTTTACTGGCGCATGAAGCTGTAGGTCATACTGCTGAGGCTGATCTAGTTTATTCTGGAAGCTATCTTTCTGGGAAGATCGGTGTGAAGATAGTTTCCCCACTTATAACATTAGTTGATGATGGTAGGTTTGAGAGGGGGTTTGGGACTATGATGTATGATGATGAAGGTACACCCACACAGAAAACGGTTATAATTGATAGGGGGGTTTGTAGTGGATACCTGCATTCTAGGGAGACTGCTTATGAAATGGGTTTTGAGCCCACTGGAAATGCTAGGGCTTGGACTTTTGAATATGACCCAATAATTAGGATGAGGAACACGTACATTGAAGCTGGAGATCATGAATTTGAGGAGTTGCTTGAAGATGTAGATCATGGTTATCTACTTATTGGTGGTAGGAGTGGTCAAGCTGATTCGACTGGTGAGTTCATGTTTGGAGTTCAAGAAGTTGTTGAAATAAAGAATGGAGAGCTTGATGAACACTATAAGGGGGTTACAATTAGTGGTAATGCCTTTGAAGTTTTAAGTCTCGTTGATGCTGTTGGAAAGGATTTCGCTTTGAGGAGGGGGATGTGTGGTAAGGAGCAACCAAACTATGTGGGTATGGGTGGACCGAGCCTTAGAACTAAGATAATTATTGGTGGAGGGAGGTGAATGCAACCATGTCTTCACCCTTTGAGATAGCTGAGAAGGCTGTTAGAATCACTTGTAATATGGGTGCAAATGAAGCTGAAGCCTACGTGGAGCGTAGCAAGGTTTTAGAGGTGTTCTTGGAGCGTAATGACTTCAAAACTGTTAGGGTTAAATGGCATGCTGGTATAGGCATTAGAGCAATATACAATAAGAAGGTTGGCTTCTCATATGCTTCAAGCTTAACATCCTCAAGTGTAGAGGAAGTTTGTAGAGAAGCTTTCAAGAATGCTAAGCTTTCACCTGAATTGAAGGATTGGGTTTCACTGCCAAGTCCAATGCCTCTACCAAAAGTTGAAGGTACCTTCTGCAATGAAATTGCCAACATCTCTGAATCACAGCTTGTGGATCTCGCCAAGAGGGGGTATGAAGCTATATTTGAAGCTGATAAGAGGGCTAGATGTGATGATGGCAAGATATCTGCAGTTGTTGAGGAGACTGTTATAGCTAATAGTAATGGTATCCTCGTTGGGGAGGAGGGGACTGCGATTAGTGGTTATATTGTTTGTGTGGCCTCTGAAGCTGGTAAAACTTCAAGCTTCGCCAGTAGTAGTGGTAATGCTAGGATGTTATCGCAATTTAAACCTGAAGATATTGGGCGTGAAGCTGCATTACTTGCAGTTAGATCTCTTAATCCACGTAAAATTGAATCCTTTAAGGGTAAAGTGTTGCTGGAATGGATGCCGGTTACAAGCATAATACTCCCAGTAATTGGGTTCAGCGTTAATGCTGACATGGTTCAGAGGAGGAGTAGCTTATGGGCTGGGAAGATTGGTGAAAAGGTGTGTTCAAGTAATATTAGTATTGTGGATGATGGAACTCTTCCGGGAGGGATGGCTACATCAAGATTTGATGATGAAGGTGTGGCTAGGAGAGTTACTCCAATAATATCCAATGGTGTTTTGAAGAGTTACCTCTATGACTCATATACTGCATTTAAGGAGTCTAGGGAGAGTACTGGTAATGCTGGTAGAGTATCCTATGCCTCCATGCCATCGATATCATTTTCAAATGTGATTTTCAATGAGGGGTCTAAGAGCATTGATGAACTCATTTCAGAAGTGGATAGAGGCCTACTTGTTGGTAGGTTTAGTGGGAATGTGGAGCCTGCATCTGGAATATTCTCTGGAACTGTTAAGCAGAGTGTATACATTGAGAATGGTGAAGTCAAATTTGCAGTTGAGGAGACCATGATATCTGGGAATATATTCCAACTTTTAAGTGGAAATGTGGTTTTGGGGAAGCCTAGGAGGATGCTGGGAGGCGCACATGTCCCTCCAATACTGCTGGAGGATGTGAACATAATATCTAAAACATAAAATTTTTGTTTTCATTAGCAAAATAGTTAATTGTAGTGCTTGATCATGTTTACAATACATATTTTGAACGTTAAGAATTGGTTCAACTTTCTAAATGAGTTTACAGTTTTCTTAAAGAGTGATGAATTTCTCAAAGCATCAAGATTTTCAGAGGTAAAATTGAAGATGCGTTTTCATGGTACCTTACTGTTGGATGTTGATGGTGTTAAGAGTGTTGGGGATTTTGAGTATTGGGATATTTATGGTGATGGTGCTCCAATAGGGTATCTTGAAGTTGCATATATGGATCAGCATTTCTTCGCTCTCTCCGTGGAGGCTATAGATGCACTTCTAAGTGATGATGAGTTGAGGGATTTCATGTTGAGTGGAGCCAGTTGGGCTTCACCAGTTGCGCCAATATCCCTATCCCTAACATTTGATGTTTCTGATGATGTTAAGAGGTTAATTGGGAATTTCGTTTCAAATTATCATGACGATTACCCAAATAATATTGCTAGGAAGTTTGTTCCAAGAGCCGTTATATGCTGATTCCACTATATCTTAGTCCATTTTAAACCTACTTTTTCAAGGTATTGTATTGTCATATCCCTCTGCTTTTTATTAAGCCCCTTCCAGTCTATTAATGCATATTCCACTTTCTCATCACTCCTCTCCACGGCCATCTCAAGTTCCCTTACAGTTATTTGGTCGTATACGTATTCTGGTATTATGTGTCCAATGGCGTACTCCGTTTCAAGAGTTTTCTTGGTGAATGATGGTGCGTAGTGGGGGCCTCCAAACCCAGCGGCTATCTTAAATTCTCCCTTTTCATCAATTTCCCTTGCAACATTCATTATGGTTTCAGATACTATGTATGCTGCAGATTCATCTCTCCAATTCTCCTCCCTACTCCCAAGTTCCACGAATATTGTTGGTGTATTATGTATGCTTGGTCCATGATGGGTTACTTCCAATCCCACCTTATATCCTTCCAGCATCTTTTCATCTTTAAGTTTATTCAGCCATTTTAGTGTCCTCTTTATTGTTGATGGTGATGATATTGCTATGCTTCTAGGCTTTCCTCCCATACTCGTGTCATCAGTCCAGTTTCCCGGGGTATGGGTTAATAGTGCTGGTATCCCGCTTTCTGATGAATGTCTAGATGCAAATATGAATATTTTCGCTTTGAATTTTTCCTCTAAATTCTCTGCGTATATTGAATCTTCTGGTATGTCTACGATCAATGCATCTATATCCCTATCATGGTATGCATATCCAACTCCAATGCTCTTCTCACTTAACTTATGATTCTCCAGTATTCTCATCTTTATGTTTTGTGCGGCAATATCCATTTTTGATGTGAATATTATGATTTTTGCTTCAACTTTCTGCATTACCAATCAACTTGCCACTATATTTCGATCTGTAAATTTAAATCATTTTGCCAGTTCTGAATAGTCTTGGAAATGGAACTGCATCTCTTATGTGATCTAATCTGCATATCCACCATGTCAATCTATCTATACCCATTCCAAATCCTGCATGTGGTACGGAGCCATATCTCCTCAAATCAAGGTACCAGTCATAGTTTTCTGGGTTAAACCCTTCCCCCTTTATCCTTTCAACTAGTTTTTCTATGTTATCTTCCCTCTCCCCTCCAGTGGCCATTTCACCGTAACCTTCTGGTGCAAGTAGGTCTACTGTTGCCCCCATTCCACTCTTATCCTTTAATTCCTTAACGTAGAATGGCTTGTACTTCAATGGGTATCCAACTAGGAATATTGGTTTGCTATGCTTTTTAGTTAGTATGTATTCTTCATCTCCACCTATTTCATCTCCAACATTTATGTTTACCCCTTCCCTCCTAAGTTCATCTATTGCTTCTTCGTAGCTTATCCTTTTGAATGGTGGCTCTATCCCCAAGAGTTCTTCTGGATTTCTGTTTAGGAGTTTGAGTTCGTATGGACATTTCTCCGCCACTGAGTGGCATATGTGTGAGACTAGCTCCTCCTCTAGTTTCATTAGTTCATCCAAGTTCATCCATGCTGCTTCAGCTTCTAGGTGCCAGAATTCCGCTAGATGCCTTCTAGTTCTTGATTTTTCAGCTCTGAAGGATGGCGCTAAGCACCAAACCTTCTCATATGTGAATATCATTATTTCCAGGTATAGTTGTGAGCTTTGTGTTAGGTATGCTGGTGTGTCGAAGTAATCTATTTTGAATAGTGTTGCCCCTCCCTCACATGCTGTTGTGACTATTATTGGTGGTGAAACCTCTATGTATCCATTGTTAATGAAGTATTCTCTGCTGGCTCTAAGTATTTCGCTTCTAACCCTAAATATTGCTTGGTATCTCTGTCCCCTAACGGCTAGATGCCTCTTCTCCATTAATGTTTCTGGGGAGTGCTCCTTCTTCCCAAGTGGGTATGGTGTTTCTGCTAGATGCACTATTTCTATACCATTAACCACGAATTCCCTACCTCTTGGTGCTCTATCTTCAGGCCTCCATTCCCCCTTAAGTATTATGCTTGATTCTTGAGTTAACTCTTCAGCTTTATTCCAGTCTTCATTGCTTACACTTCCCCTTCTAACTATGCATTGTGTTATTCCATCTCTATTCCTTAAGTCTATGAATATTATGTTTCCATGTTCCCTCTTCTTTAAAACCCATCCACGTATAGTCTCCATCCCCTTTCTTCAACTCCAATTAAAAATATAGATTGAATGTGGGTTAATTTAATCTTTTGTATATTTACATGTGCTTTATTCATTTCATATTGAATCTTAATGTATCATTTTCATTATCGTATACGTTTTTTACATTGAATTTGTGTGATGGAAAAAATGTTGTGTAATTTATTTATTTTGCTCCTAACCGCATGAGCTATGTTTTATCGCTTGGGTGGGACATGCTACTACACATGCACAGCACTGTATGCAGTTATCTATGTTTTCCACCACTGATTTTCCATTCACTAGCTTGTATACTGATGTTGGGCATACTCTGACACATTCTCCAGCGCCGATGCATTTGTCATGATCTATCTCGATGGTTACTCCCAGCGATGCACTTGTCCACTTCTTTATGTTCGCCATAAACAGTCAATGAGTATTTAGAATATGACAAATATTTAAGCTTTCCAATTTACATTTATTTTGATGTAAACAATAAGTTTTTAATTGTGTTCTCCATAATTAACAATCATAATTTAGGTGAATTGGTTTGGTTGGCAGTAAGGTTAGCCAGATGGTCTACACATTTGATGAGGCGGATCCAAATAATGTTAAGTTGCTTGGAGGTAAGGGTGCAGGGCTTTGTCTAATGATGCAGCAGGGGTTACCAGTTCCTCCAGGAATAATAATAACCACTGAGGTTTGTAGGATGTTTTATGAGGCTGGGGAGAAGCTTCCAGATGGTTTGATGGATGAAGTTAGAGGGAAGATGAAGTATATTGAGGAGAAGACTGGGAAGAGGTTTGGTGATCCTGAGAATCCATTGCTTGTTTCGGTTAGGTCTGGTGCACCTGTATCCATGCCTGGAATGATGGATACTGTTTTGAATCTTGGGATTAATGATGTTATTGTTAAGGGTTTAGCTAAGCAGATGAGGGATGAGCGTGCTGCATATGATGCCTATAGGAGATTCCTGCAAATGTTTGGGAAGATTGTGCTTGGAATTGATGAGAAGCTTTTCAATGAAGTTTTCGAGGAGGTTAAACGTAAGTATGGTGCTAAGACTGATGCTGAACTTGGTGTTGAAGGACTTAGGGAGGTTGTTGAGAAGTTTAAGGGGATTATTAAACGGGAGTATGGTGAGCTAATTGAAGATCCATGGAAACAATTGGAGCTTGCAATAAAGGCTGTGTTTAAATCTTGGAATTCTCCGAGGGCAGTCTTCTATAGGAAGGCTAACAATATAACCCCAGATATAGCTGATGGAACTGCAGTTTGCATCGTTGCAATGGTTTTTGGTAATATAGGTGAAACTTCAGGTACTGGTGTTGTCTTCTCAAGGAATCCCGCCACTGGTGAAAATGAGTTGTATGGTGAGTTCCTTGAGACTGCCCAGGGTGAGGATGTGGTTGCAGGGATTAGAACTCCTAGACCTGTTAGTGAACTTAAAAAGTTGCATCCAAAACTCTATGAGGACTTGTATGCTGGAGCAAAACTTTTAGAGCGTGTTAAGAAGGAGGTTCAAGATATAGAGTTCACTGTGGAGCGTGGAAAGATATACTTCCTACAGACTAGGAATGGTAAGCTTGGACCAATAGCTAGGGTTAAAACTGTTGTGGATATGGTTAAGGAGGGTATATTGACAAGGGAGGAAGCTCTGCTTAGAGTTTCACCCAATCACGTTATACAATTATTGTATCCAAGGATAGATGCTTCAGTTAAAGCTTCACCAATAGCTTCAGGGCTCCCCTCATCTCCGGGAGCTGTTTCCGGGATGGTGGTTTTCACAGCTGATGAAGCTGTGGAGTGGAGTAAGCAGGGTAAGAGGGTTATATTGGTTAGGGAGGAAACGAAGCCTGATGATGTTCATGGAATGTATGCTTCAGTGGGGATATTGACTAGTAGGGGTGGTATGACTAGCCATGCAGCTGTGGTTGCTAGGGCTATTGGGAAGCCATGTGTGGTTGGATGTGAAGATATAGTTGTGGATTATGATAATAAGCTCTTCAGAGTTAAGGGTAAGGATGTCATTGTTAGGGAGGGTGAATACATAACCATTGATGGATTTTCTGGGAATGTGTATTTAGGCATTGTTCCAACAGTTGAGCCTAAGATTCCACCTGAATTGGAGGAGCTTCTCTCATGGGCTGATGAGTTTAGGAGGCTTGGGGTTAGAGCCAATGCAGATATACCTGAGGATGCTGAGATAGCTAGGAGGTTTGGGGCTGAGGGTATAGGTTTATTGAGAACTGAGAGGATGTTTAGAGCTCCAGATAGACTTGAAGTGTTTAGGAATGTGATATTATCTTCTGATGCTGATGAGAGGAAGAGGACTCTCGAGAAGCTCGTTCCACTATTGAAGAAGGATTTCATTGAAATTCTTAAGGTTATGAATGGGCTTCCAGTAATAATAAGATTATTTGACCCCCCACTACACGAGTTCCTTCCAAAGGAGTCTGAGCTCATGTCTGAGATTATGGATTTAAAGTTGAAGGGGAAGTTTGAGGAGGCTGCTGAGAAGGAGAAGCTTCTTAAGAGGGTTTCAATGTTGACTGAAGCTAACCCAATGATGGGTCATAGGGGGGTTAGGGTTGGAGTCGTTTATCCAGAGATTTATATGGCTCAAGCTAAGGCAATATTTGAAGCTGTTGCAGAGCTAATTAAGGGTGGATATGACATTAAAGTTTCAGTGATGATACCGCAGGTTAGCGATGTTAAGGAGCTCATATATGTTAAGGAGCATGCTGTTGATGTGGCTCATAGGGATGTTGAATCCAAGTATGGAATTAAAGTTCCATATAAGTATGGGACTATGATAGAGGTTGTACGTGCATGTCTAACTGCTGATGAAATTGCCCGTGTAGCGGAATTCTTCAGCTTTGGAACCAACGATCTTACACAAGCAGTATACACATTCAGTAGGGATGATGCTGAAGCAAAGTTTCTGCCAAGGTATCTTGAGCTTGGAATATTGGAGTTCAACCCATTTGAGACAATTGATGTCAAGGGTGTTGGGAAACTCATGAAGATGTGTGTTGAGGAGGCTAGGAAGGTTAGGAAGGATATTGAGATAGGGATTTGCGGTGAGCATGGGGGAGACCCGAAGAGCATAGAATTCTGCCATAAGATCGGCTTGGATTACGTTAGTGCTTCACCATACCGTATACTTGTAGCTAGACTTGCAGCTGCACATGCGGCTTTAAAGGAGAAGGGGCTAAAACTAGCCGAATACTAGCATAGTAAGTCCATAATGTCTGAAATATGTTCAGATAAAATCTTACCATTTTTTGATACTTTTACACCTTCAAATTCCAGTAACCTTTTCTTAAATATAGTTCCTCCAAGTCCACTATATCCACCAAAACTTCCATCACTCTTTACTATCCTATGGCATGGGTAGATTACTGGTTCATCATTCATTTTAACAATCTTCCCAACCAGTTTTGGGTTTATTTTTAAAGCTTTAGCTATGCTTCCATATGTTGATACCCTCCCCTCTGGAATTAATTGCATGAGTGCCTTAACGATCTCCACGTAATCCTTTAACTTTGCTTTCCTAATCCTCCCCTCATCGACGTCATATACTAGTATTGTCATCTAAATCGCCTGAGAGTTTTGATAAGTATCTAGCTTTCTTAACCCTGCTCCTATCAACTTCTACCTCCCTCCCCTTATATACGACTATGTGTTTTACGTTGAGCGATTTACCTGTTACCTTTTCAACTTCGTCCATCATGAAGTGTAATTGTATGCAGTGTGGTGATCCATCTACTGTTAGCACCACTATTTCCTCTATGGGTACTCTTGCCACTATTGAGGCTAGTTTTAGGCATGCCATGTTGAAGTGCTCTCTTTCTAGACATACTTTTAATGCAACTCTCCCCTCAACGTATTTCTCCACTATTTCCGGGTGCTCATATGTTAGGCATGATCCTATGAGTAGTATCCTTCTTTTATCTCTAAGTTCTCTGCTTGCGGAGTTTGTCTCCATTAAATCTCTTAACTCCAATATGTTCATGCCTCCACTCACACTATTTTTTGAAGAAGAGCCAATTGTTTTCACCACTCTTATCATACTTTAATAGTACGTATTCTCCCTTAAGCTTCTCCCCATTCAGCTGGAATACTATCTTCCTATCCGTAACTTCTATTGGCTTATACGTCCCCTTATCCCATATCTCCACTTTTCCAGCTCCATAATGCCCCTCAGGTATTATCCCTTGGAAGTTTGCGTATTCCAGTGGGTGGTCTTCAACCATGATAGCCAATCTCCTAACCCCCCTCTCGGTTGGGGGTTCTTTTGGGACAGCCCAACTCTTTAACACACCATTCATTTCAAGCCTCAGATCCCAATGTAGCCTTCTCGCCTCATGCCTATGAACTACGAATATACGTTCTTCTCCACTCATAGCTCATCAATTCAATATTCTAATGTTTATTTGGAATTAAAGGTTGTGTTTACATGGGTTATTTGGATGCTAAACCTTAAATATGATTCTCAAACAAATATTAGTATTGCTAAATGTGTATTGGTGTATTTTATGGCTGTGAAATCTCAGATTTGGATTATGAGGGATTATGCCAATTGTAGTGGTTGTAGGCTTTGCGAAGTTGTTTGCAGCTTGGCTCATGAGGGTAGGATATGGCCTGAAGCTTCTAGGATTAGGGTTTTCAAGTATGTCCCAGGGGTTGAGTTTCCACATTTCTGTTCTCAGTGTGATGACTATCCATGTGTGGCTGCATGCCCAGTTAAAGCTTTATCCGTTAATGAAAGTACTGGTGCAGTTATTGTCGATGAGGGTAAATGTATAATGTGTGGGAAATGTATAGATGCATGTCCAGGGCATATTCCCCATAAGCATCCAGCTAAGAATCATGTGGTCATATGTGATCTATGTGGTGGATATCCAAAGTGCGTTGAAATATGTCAGAAAGCTAAGTATAATGTGTTGTGGATTGTGGATAGAAGTGGATTGGGTAAGCAGACTAAGCTTTATGCAAGGACGCCTAAGGAGATTTCAGATGAACTTGTAATTAGACTTTATGGTGAATTTGGGAGGCGATTCCTATGATTGGAGGTTATTGTGGTAAAATATTGGAGGTAAATTTGAGTAAAAGCAAAATCCATGTTGCTGATGCCAATGAGGATGTGCTTAGACATTACGTTGGCGGTAGAGGTCTTGCAGCAAAGATACTCTGGGATAGGCTTGGTAGTAGGTGGAGTAAAGTTGACCCATTATCCCCTGAAAACCTATTAATAGTTGCCACGGGACCCATAACTGGATTCTACCCTGGAGGCAGAATATGCATATCTGGTAAGTCTCCACAGAGCAATGGGATCATAGGCTCCACGGTTGGAGGTGAAGCTGGCATAGATTTGAAGTGTGCTGGATATGATGCAATCGTAATTGAAGGTGCATCTAAGGATCCAGTATACTTATGGATTAAAGATGATGAAGTGGAAATTAGGGATGCCTCAAAGTATTGGGGTTTAGATGGTAAGGATACCGTTGTAAAGTTGACGAAGGATGCCGTAGATTACTTGCATAGCAAGTATAGACGATTCGGGGAATGGAAAGATCCATCAATCCTATACATAGGTCCAGCCGGAGAGAAGCTGTGTAGGGTTGCTGTGGTCATGGAGAAGTGGACTCATGCTGCTGGTTACGGTGGTTATGGAGCTGTGATGGGTTCCAAGAAGCTTAAAGCCATTGTGATAAAGGGTTCAGGGCCTCTGCCAGAAATACATAACCCAATAAAATTCCACAACCTACTATACATGGTATACGATGAATGTATCCGTAGGGATGGTATGCGGAGGTGGGGTACTGGTTCTGGCGGATATAGTGTTGGAGCAATGCAGAGTTCTGAGCCTGTGAAGAATTGGCAGGAGGAGTGGCATGATGAGAAGAGCTTCGGCGTAGATGAGTTTGAACGTAGAGTTTGGATTAAACGCTATTGGGGTGATTATGGTTGCCCAACAACATGCTTGAAGATTGCATTGGTTAAATGCGGCCCATACGCTGGATCCCTAACTGATAATCCAGATTACGAGTTGCAAGCATATCTTGGTACGAATCTGGGGATATTTACTCCAGAAGAGAATGTTTATGTTTCATCTATGGTTGATGACCTTGGGTTATGCGGGATTAATGGCGGTAATGTTCTTGGATTTGCCGCTGAATTATATCAGCGTGGAATATTGACAAAGGATGATCTTGGGGGTTTAGATTTAAGTTGGGGGAATGCGAAGGCCTTCGGGGAACTCGCAAAGATGATAGCATATAGGATTGGCATTGGAGATATACTTGCGGAGGGTACTTACAGAGCTGCTTTAAAGCTTGGTAAAATGAAGGGTGTGGATCTACTCCCATATGTTGTTCAAGTTAAGGGCGTCGGTGTGGGTGCTCATGGTATAAGGAGTAGAATGGATTACCCAACACCAATAGCCTATGCATGTTCAGTTCAAGGTGGAGATCACACTTCAGTGGCTAGATTACCCGTAGATTCCAGTGGTGGTGAAATTGTTAGGATAATGTGTGATTCCGCTGTGGTCTGCATATTCAACTTCTACCCAAATCCATCGTTGATGTGGGAATTCTATGAGGCTGTAACTGGGATTAAAATTAATCCACATGATTGGTGCTATAGTGATGGACTTAGAATACTGAACATTCAACGTGCAGCTTTACTGCTAGGTGGACCAGACTTCTATTGGGATCCGAAGGTTCATGATGATAATCCACTGAGATTTTATGAACCTCTGCCCACCGGCCCATATAAGGGTCAAGCTGCTGATAGGAATGAGGTTGAGAATTTGAAGAAGCAGTATTACGAAGCCGTTGGGTGGGATGAATATGGAATACCTAGAAGTGATAAATTGAGGGAGCTTGGACTTGAGGATGTGGATTCAGCTTTAGAGGAAGTTAGGAAGAAGTTAAAGCGGAGTTAGACTGCCAACTTCTTCTCCAAAACTTCCAAAATCTTTTTATATCCTTCAACAGCTTTATCCATCTCCTTTAAACTTATCTTCTCATTTGGTTGATGCGCCATTTTCCAATCTCCAGGTCCGAATCCAAATGTCTTTATGTTTGAGTTTGCTGTGTAGACTCCATCTGTGCTGAAATCCCATACCATATACCTTCCACCCATAGTCTTTATAATTTCTTTAACCCCCATATCCTCCAATTTTTCAATGCTCATTAGCCATGCTGGGAAGAAGTCTTTCACCTTCATCGATGCTCCAGTCCAACACTTAACTTCCTCCTCAACTATTTCCACAAATCCATTCAAAGCTTCTTTACTGCTTATCAATTCGTTAAGTAGTTTCATTAGAGGTTTTAGGACGCTATCTTCATCTTCACCTATGATCATTCTCCTATCAAGAATTACTTCTGCTTCATCTGGAATTTGTGGTAGCCCTTCAGGTTGGCACCTAATTTTTATTGGGGTTATGGTGGCTTTTCCTAGTACTGGATGTATGGGGAGATTCTGATTCAATTTTTCCCTTAACCTTATAATGAATTTTGAGGTGGCTTCTATTGCATTTACCCCTAGATCTGGCATGCTTGCATGGGCAGTTTTCCCCATCAATTTAACCTTTATTAGGCTTCTACCCCTATGCCCAATTGCTACATTTAGGTTTGTTGGTTCTATGAGTATTGCCGCTTCCGGTTTATCCAATATTCCCTCTTCAATTATCCTCTTTATAGCTTCCCCTTCAACTGTTTCTTCATGAACTACGAATGCCAATTGTATGTTTATTTCAAGTTCCCTTTTCAGGGCCTCCTCCATGGCTGTTATTAGTGAGGTTATCGGCCCCTTCATGTCTACAGATCCTCTACCGTAAACTTCATCATTTACAATTTTTGCATTGTATGGTGGATATTTCCATGCATTGATGTTTCCAGGTGGAACGTGGTCTAAATGTCCTTCAAATAATATGTTTATATCACTTTTACCCTTGGCAACAGCTATTACACTTCCATATTTATCTATTTCAACTTTATCAAATCCTATTTCATTTAACTTATCCTTTATGATCTCAGCTATTTCCTTTTCATTTCCAGATGTGCTTGGGGTTGCTATGAGCTTTGATATTAGACTTTCCAGCTTCTCTTTATACTTCATTTGTTCATCGCCGCTATCTATAATCTGTATCTATAGTTTTCATATTCGTTTGTTGTGTATACATCTATTATTGTTGGGCCCTTAACGTTTAGAGCTTCTTCTAACATTGCGCTTAGATCTCTTGGATCATCCACTTTAATTCCATTTGCTCCGAAGCTTTTTGCTATTTCATTGAAGTTTGGTGTATGAATGTCCACTTGGAATGGTGGGTATCCATGCCTACTCCTCTGTATATTCTTTATCATTGTGTATTGCCTGTCATTCATGACTATTATTTTTATGTTGGACTTTTGCTCCACAGCTGTGGCTATTTCTCCAAGGGTCATTAGCATTCCTCCATCTCCCGTTATCCCGATCACATTTGCTTCTGGCTTCACTTTATTTGCGGCTATTGCTGCTGGTAATGTGAATCCCATATTTCCAAATCTATCTGATGTTAGTAGTGTGTTTGGCTTGTTTTGTCTTAGGTATAGTTCAGCCCATGATGAGCTTCCACCAACATCTATGGCGAATATCACATCATCATTCTTTACCATTTCCTTTATTGTTTGAACGAGGTATGCTGGGTGTATGGGTTTTTGTTCTGAAAATCTATGTGCGTGTTCCTTTAAATCTGATTCCACCTTCCCCTTTAATTCCGCTATCCTATTTTCAAGGTTAGTCCATTTACTCCTATAGCCATTGACTTCTCTAATTAACTCCTCTAATAATTGTTTTAGGTTTGGGGTGTTTATTTCAATTATTTTACCATTATCCTCAATTATTTCTACGTAAGGTGGTTCCTCTTGGTATAAGTGTATAATCCTCTTACTCTTGGATAATTCCATGATATCTCTAGACTCCCTCTCCCCCCTATCTAGTCCCACAGTTATTATTCCATCTGCTTCTTCAAGGAATTTCCTTAAATCTTCCAGTACATTTCCAAATCCCACTATTATGGTGTACCCTATATTCAGTTTATTGTTGAATGGTATTACGTCTCTACTTCTCCTACTTGCCAGTGTCGGTATGTATGTTTTCTCCATTAATTCTTCAATTTCCATGGTTGAATTCTCTCTAAGAACCCCCTTACCAGCAACTATTATTGGCTTCTCTAATTCCATTAACTTTTTAGCTATCCTTCTTGCGGCATTCTTCAATTCGAATTGTATTTCACCTTTATATGTGTTTAATGTTTTTTGTATGTCTACTTCGAGTATGTCCATGGCTAGTGATATGTGTACAGGCCCCTTCCTTCCACTTGTGGCAATATGGTATGCTTTTTCCATGTGGTATGGTAGTTCCAATGCGTTATCCACGGTTTTACTCCATTTCGTTATGTTTGCAAATATCTTTTCTAGGAAAAGCCAGTCTTCAACTCCATGGTATGGTTGTACCTTTTCCCTGCTTGAGCAGTGTCCAGTTATGTGTAGCATTGGTGAAGCTGCTGTATATGCTGCTGCCACTCCTGTGGCTGCATTTAATGCTCCAGGTCCCGCCGTAACTAGGCATACTCCTGGCTTCAAAGTCAACCTACCTGTTACATCTGCCATTACAGCTGCTGAGTGTTCATGTTTTACCAGCACATGTTCTAGATTGCTCTTCCTTATAGCTTCATATATTTCCAGTATATTATATCCTGGCAAGCCATACACTATTCTCGCATCTTTTTCCTCTAAGAATTTTATTATATACTCCGCTGCCCTCATTTCCCCCACTTATTAATGCATATTTATAATGTATTTGGTTTTTAATCCTTTGGTTTGCTACTTTCTTCTCGTTGTTGATACTAGTGTTATTACGTCTCTATCTCTTAGTATGTAATCTTTTGGTAGCCTTATTCCTGTTCTCACATCTATTCCGTATAGTAGTCCTCTTGCTAAATCGCTATGTATCTCCTTTGCAAGGTCTAGTAGTGTGGCGTTGTGTGGCATTAGGAATGCATCTGGTAGCACGTTCCCCTTCTTGTCCGTTAACCTTTCTGGGTCTTCAACTGGGTATACCACATTCATTCTTAGCAGTTTGAAGACTGCTATGTTTAATGCCAATTGGACTCCTGTCCTCAATAGTTTATCCATAACCATATGCTTTATGTAGCTTAAAGCCCACCTCTGTCTTGGATTCAATTTGGATTCATCTATTATTTCGAAGCTCTCCATTCCCGGTATATACCTCACTATCCCCTGTTGTTCGGCTCTCCTTAAAGCCAGCTCTGCTTCTGCACTACATGGGACTACTAAGTGTTGTCCGAATTCCTCAACTATCCTCTTATAGTTTTCCTCAGCTATCCCCAAATCCATTTTATTGGCAACTATTAGCGTTGGTTTTGATATTATTCTAAGCTCCATTGAGAATTTGTTGTAGTCTTCCTCCGTCCAAGAATCCAGTTTCCTATCTAGGAGTTCTGCCTTCTCCAAGCTTACGTATATCATTTCCCTTGTAACTTTCATTCCAGAAAATATTTGATACAATGCTTCAACCATGGATTGCCTCTTCGCATACTCTCTCTCCACCCTATCCTTATTGGATTTTATAACCTTCTTAAACCACTCCACAAGTTCATATTCAACTTCATAGTAATCTGCTATTGGATTTCCAATTCCAGGTTGGCATATTTTCCCCTCTGCATCTATACTTCCAGATGCATCCACTATGTGTAGTAGTGCATCTGATTGCATGGCTACGCTTAAGAATTGGTCTCCAAGCCCCCTACCCAAATGTGCATCCTTTATTAGCCCTGGCAAGTCTATTAATTCTATTGGTATATATCTCCATCCCTCTATACACTTAGAATTCTGTGGATTATCTTTAACCTTAAACTCCCTGCATACACAGACTGTTTGAACTGTGGCTGTCCCTATGTTAGGTTTCTTCGTTGTGAATGGGTATGTTGATACCTCTTCACTTAGTAGGGTTGCCGCATTGAAGAATGTCGTCTTCCCAGTATTCGTCTTCCCAATCAATCCTATCCTTATCATCTACCCCTCTACCAATCCATCTATTTCTCTAAGCCACTCTTTAAGTTTTTGGAATGCCAATATCTTCGATGTGGATTTTGATCCCGGTGGCCCTGGCATCTTCATGTAGAATAAGTTTACCGGGTATACTGCCCCACAAATACCTTTATCTATGCATATCCTCCCAATCCTAACTAGATCCACTAGTAGCCCCGCCAGTGCTGGGCTATCATTCATCCTGACATTAATGTATATTTCATCCTTTAAATTGTTGAATGTGTAGTATTCCATATGCATTGCCACAAACTTCTTATCCCCTAGAGGCTCTAGGTATCCCGTGGGTTTTATATAGTGTGGGACATCGTATCCAAGTATATCTTTTATCATGCTACTCTTCGTAACTTCCTTCATCAAATTCTTCTCTGGTAGTGTCAATGCTAGGAAGTCTGTGTTTCCAGCTATGTTGAATTGAACTATGAATTCAATCTTCCTATTCTTCATGGCCATATGCTCCAATAAATCTGCAGTTAATGGTGTTGCACCTGTAGCTCCATCATCCCCAAATAGTGGTAAGCCGCTCTTTTCATACATTTTAACAATGTTTTCATCGTTGGCTATTGGTGTTGGTATGGCATTTACGAATGCCACTTTACGCCCAGTTTCCTCCCTATACTTCAAAGTGGCGTATGCATATACTTGTGTTGCAGCTAACTTTTCAACATCATTTCCATTAATCCTCTCCTCCAATTCGCTTATATCGTTGACTGGTTTCGCACTTTCCGTTGTTATGATGTTTACTATGACGTCTGGATTCATTTCCTTCCATTGATCAACAATAATATTTACGGCATCCTTTAAGGTCATCTTCCTCTCCAATCCCAAGACTCCACTTAAAACTCCATTTAAACTTCTTAGATGCACCCCCTCCCTAACTTCTACCTCCTTCAATTTCTCAGGTATTGGTGATACTTCCCCTATTTCCTTCTTTGCCACTTCATATATTGTTTTCCCAACCTTTCTTGCATCTACATCGTATGTTCCCACGATTTCTATTTCTTCTATCTTCCTCCTCAATTTTACATTGGCTAGTGGGACTCCATAGGGTGGTATTTCTCCAGCCTTTATCCTTTCCAATCCAACTGCGAAGTAGTTTGCAACCATCCCTTGCCCGAGTATTATGGTTCTTATCATGTGGTTACATCACACTTTTCCTTTGATAATTGGTTTAACTGGCTTTTAAGTATTTCTAGCCGTAAATATTGCGTAGTGTTTCATATAATTTCATGGAGATTATTGATGTAGCCATTATCCTCTCCAAGTCTTCTATGCTCTTCCTCATGTCATCGAGCTTCTTCCTCAATCCTGGAACTAGTGATCTAGGGTACTCTAGGGATTCTAATGCTTGGAATATTTTGTTCATGAGGTCCATTCTAATCTTCGCAGATTCCACATCCCCCTTTATTAGGCTCGTTATAGTCCTCCTCTTCAATTCTCCAATTAAGTCTGCTAGTCCAAGTATGTATGCTTTTACTGGTACTTTTAGATCGCTTGTCCTAGGTATTCCATGCCCCTCTTCCATTTCAAGTAGTGCTTTTGCTTCAACGTATTCTTGTAGCATTGTGGTGTAGGCTTCGTTTAAATCTTCCATTACCTCTGTGTCTTCTAGGTTTCTAAATTCTCCCTCAATCATTTTTTCCGCTGAGGTAAGTTTCGTTTTAGCTTCTTCCATCATTTCTTGTTGTATTAATGATATTGCTTCTCCACAGAGCCTTTGCGCTTCCCTAATTTTGAGGTATATCTTCTCCTTGGCTTCATATTTTTCGTAAAGCCCCCTCTTTATCTCTTCAATCTCCCTTAGGAATTCTGTTAAATCCATTTTTATCACGTCTACCTCACTCCTTAGAGTTTTATTCCTAAATCTTTTATCTCATTCTTCTGTTTTTCCGTCATTAATTCCTCAAGTTTATTCATTAACTCCTTATCAATTATGTCTATTACACTCATCAATTGCTTTAACTCTTCCATGTTGTCTAATGGTATTTCAAATGTTACTGCATTATAATCCCCTTCGATTAATACCCCCTTCTCAGCCACCATTTTATAAATTTCGCTGAAATCTTCTTTGCATGCTAAGCTTATTAGGATTTTATCCGACTCTACTATGGCTTTCAGGAATTCTTTAATCTCTTTATTTGATGGTAGTATGGCAATCTTGAATTCCTCTTCAACCCTGTACTGTTTGAGCATTACTTCAATGATTACAAGTGGGGGTTTCGTATGTATTGCCGCGAATCCTTCACTTCTCACTCTAGGCTTGAAGGTTTTGTCGCTGTGCAGTATAATGTATGGTGTTCCATCATCATATACTCCATAAACATATATAGTTCTCGCCCTTCTTATCACATCCATGTAATCCTCTAAACTCAACTTAACATCCAATAGTCTTATCTATTCACTAATACATTAACATTTGTTTGGTGATTGGATTGAGTGCGCCACTAATAAATTACCCGAAGGACACGGTTCTAAGTTTCAGTAAGGATGAGGAGATGTTTAGGGGGGTTGTTAAGGAGTTTTGTGATAGGTATATTGCGCCAGTATGGGTTAAAGTTGATGAGGAGGCTGAGAAGGATCCCATGAAAATACCATTAGACCTATACTCTAAGATGGGTGAGCAAGGCTTATTTGCAATCCCATGTAGCTCGAAGTTTGGGGGGCAGGATGGAACATACACCATGGCTACAATAGCCACTGAGGAGATAGCTTATGCTGATCCAGCGGTGGCCATTGCTGTATATACGCTCCTAAATAATGGTTGGCCCTTCGCTCTACAGGTTTTTGGCGGTGAAGAGGTTTGTCAAGAGATAATACCAGAGGTGGCTAAGGGGAGGGCGTTCTTTGGAATATCAACAACAGAGCCTCAGGGAGGCTCAGACATTGCTGGGATAAAGACTACGGCCAGGAAGGAGGGTTCAAAGTACATATTCAATGGTGAAAAAGCCTACATCAGCGGTGTTGGAGAGGTTCAGAAGCTTCCATGGGGTGGAGGATGGTTCCTAGTGGCTAGGACTGGTGGCCCCGGTCATAGGGGGTTATCGGCCTTCGCTTTCCTAGCTAGGAGGAATGGCGTGTTAGGTAAAGGGTTTCATCAAACAATATATCATGACATTGGTAGGCACGGCCTCACTACTGGAGGATTCATATTGGAGAACTTTGAGCTTGACGCCAAATACCTCCTCGGCGAGGAGAATAGGGGATTCTATTATGTGATGGAGGGGTTCAACCTAGCTAGAATACTGGTTTCAGCTGCATGTGTTGGTGCGATGAAGTGGCTTTTGGAGAGGGCTGCTGAATGGTTTAAGCAGAGGAAACTGTTTGAGGGGAGATATATATCATCATTTCAAGGTGTAAGCTTCCCATTTGCCGAGCTATATGCAAAGTATGAAGCTGCAAGATACTTCGTTTATAGAGCTGCAAGGCTTGCGGATAAAGTTTATGTGGAGAAGGATCCAACCGTGAATCCAAGGGATCTGAACGTTCCAGTTTCATTGGCTAAGATGTGGGCTCCACTGGCAGTTGCTGATTTAGCTGAGGAAGTTATGAAATGGTATGGGGCTTTCGCATATACCAAGGAATGCCCAGTATATAGAGCTTGGCTTGGAACATTCTCATATGCCATAGGCGCTGAGGGAGCTCAAAACATAATGAAATACATAATAGCCAGAGACCTCCTTGGAAGCGAATATGTTAGGGCTTAAACCACCATAACCTAAATCATCATTTTTCAAATTTTTTAGAGATATTAGTTACAAATATTGCATAAACTTTTTAAATCCTCTACACCTATATAGTATAGGCTCGTTTCCAAAAGATTTGGAAAACGTTATGGAGGGATAAATTGTTGAACCCAACATTTGCTGGGCAAATACTATTTGCAGGGCGTGGAAGCAGCCTAGTGATATTAATACTGCTAATAGTTTTCTTCTATATAGGTTTGAGACTTGCAAAGATGGGTAGACCTCCAAAGATGAGACGTCTAACAGCAATGGACGCTATTGATGAAGCTGTGGGTAGATGTGCTGAGATGGGTAAGCCAGCGTTATTCACTCCAGGCATTACTGGAGGCCTCGCCTCTGAGCAGGGGCCTCAAATGGTGGCTTCAATAACCATATTGAGCTATGTGGCTGAGGGATGCGCAAGATATGATGTACCGCTCATTATCGATTTTGCTCAAGGTGATGCCATACCATTAATGGATGAAACTATTAGGCTTGCATATTTGAAGCAGGGGAAGCCTGAAAAGTACGATCCAAAGATGTTGAACTACTTCCCAGGGCAATCCCCCATGGTTACTGGAATCCTTGGGCATCTTCAACGTTTACGTCCAGCAGCATTCTTCATGATTGGAGGATTATACTATGAGTCTGTGGTTATTGGTGAAGCTGCAAACTTCGTTGGAGCGATGACTATTGGTGGAACTGCAAACACCCATCAGCTACCATTCATAATTGCAGTATGCGATTACGTTTTGATAGGGGAGGAGATTTATGCCGCAAGTGCATATATTTCCAAAGATCCTTATCAAATAGCAACCATTGCTGGTGAGGATTGGATAAAGTTTGTGTTGATGGCGCTGCTGATATTGGGTTTCATACTTGAACCTCTCGGAATTAAGTATATAAGTGGTTTTCTGAGGTGGTGATAAATATGAGTACAGTTGCTTTTCTAAGAAGACCTGAAGTGTTCATGTTCATTGCAGGTGTAGTTATGGGGTTGACATTATTTGCATACTTCTTCAATGTTCCAACAGTGATAGATTGGGTTACATGGTTACAGACCTTCGCAACCCACATAAGCTACTTCGCCACATGGCTAGGCTTCTTAACAGCTGCTAGAGTACATATATACAATATCCAGCGTAGAACTCCTGGAGTATGGTATTTCAGCATAGTAATGTTCGCATCATGTTTGATACCATTCCTAGCGGCACTACCAGAAATTGCCAAGCCCTCAATTACAAATCAAGTATATCAGTGGCCATTCAACTGGGTTTACACACCTCTTGGAGCAGCACTCTACGCCACCACAGGATTCTACATATTCTCAGCCGCTTATAGGGCTTTCAGGGCGAGAAGCTTTGAAGCTACGATACTTCTAGTTGCCGGATGCCTAGTTATGCTTGGGAATGCACCGATAGGGGAAGTTATATGGGGTGGAATTCCATATATAAACGATTGGCTTCAAATGACTGGTCAAACTCCTGGTATGCGTGCATTAAACATTACAGCTGCACTTGGAATAGTGTACTTCGGATTGCGGGTTGCCGTGGGCGCTGAGAAGAGGGTCACAACTGTTGGTACTGGAGGTGGATGAAAATGGGTGGAGCTCAAACTGTTTGGGAGAAGCTTGGAGCCATAGATAGGAGGGTCCTATACTGGGTACTGTTCATATCTCTGGCTATACCATACATTAAACCCCTAGGTCTACCGGTATCAATAGCTGAAACCAGCTATGCACTGTACAATTACATTAACACCCTTGGTCCTAACGATGTGGTTGTGATGGCAATAGAATATGGTGTCTCCGCATGGTCTGAATGCTTACCTGGCTTTGTCGCTGTATCTAAGCATCTTGTGCAACGTGGTGTAAAGATAATTTATTGGTGTGTTGGATACACCGATTGTGATTTAACCATGGAAGCCATCATGGCGAGGATTCCACAGCTTAAGGGTCCAGGTCAGCCTGCAGGGCCTGGAGACTACAAGTATGGTGTTGACTGGGTTTACTTTGGATACATTGCTGGTGGCGAGACGACGGTGGCTCAGTTGGCTGATAATATACGTAACGTTCTCAGAACTGACAAGTATGGAACACCAATAGATCAGATACCTCTAATGAAGAATGTGAACTCAGCTAAGGACATTAAGATTGTAGTTGATTCAACAACTGGTGATTATGGAGATTACTATGTGAGGCAGTGGAGGATGAGGTATGGAACTGCCGTGGCTGAGATCGGCATAGCCATGAACTATTCAACATTCATACCATATTATCAAGCAGGTTTAGCTGTGGGTGCACTTAAGGGTATTAGGGGGGCAGCTGAATATGAGAAGCTCATTGGCCAACTTGGTGAAGCGACGACAAGCTTAGATGCATTAAACATATCACACCTACTAGTGATAATAGCAATAATCTTCGCCAATATAGGCTACTTTATGACTAAACGTAAGGGAGGTGGGAAGTAATGCCATACCCCTCAACAATTGATGGAATAATTGGAGCTTGGGTTGGAGCCTTCCTCACACTGGCAATATACAGCTACATCCTCTATAAGGAGACTAAGGTCTACAGGTTTGCAGAGTATCTGTATGTTGGAAGCTCCTTCGCAGTTGCATTAACCATTTCAACCCAACAAATCTATAACCAGATAGTATTGCGTATAGCCAGCGGCCAGTACATATACATTGTAGGCGTAATACTGGGGTTAATGCTTCTCACATTGCCATTCAAGAGTGTTAGGTGGATAAGTAGGTATACTGTAATGTTCCTAATGGGTTTAGGTTTCGGAGTTACCATTAGAGGTGCACTTACAGCAAATATAATAGCTCAAATTAGGGGGTCAATAACTCCGCCTGGTGCAACCGCAACTGCATTGGACTGGTTCAATTTTGCATGGATATGCTTAGGAACTTTGCTGATAATATCATACTTTACATTCACAGTTGAGCATACTGGATGGTACTACTATCCAACGAAGCTCGGTAGATATATACTGCTGGTAGGCCTTGGAGCATACTATGGCAATACTGTCCAATTCAGAATGACAATGCTTGCAGGGAGAGTTCAGTACCTACTGCAAGTGTTTAAGATAATTCCATGGCCATAAACACAAAAAATAACAACATTTTTTAACCTTTATATTAGACCTATAGTTTAGTTTATTGTATGGTTAAGGTTGAAATATGTTTTGGTATTGGTGATCGCTTCAACATTCCCGTTAAAGATAAGGTTGTAGTTGTAATTGATGTTTTGAGGGCATCTTCAACCATAACTACAGCTTTGGCTAATGGTGCTTTGAAAGTTTACGTTTTTAGGGAAATTGAAGATGCCATTGAATTCCATAGGAGGATGTCGAATTGTATTTTGGCTGGTGAGCGTGGTGGCTTGAGGATTGAGGGGTTCCATTTAGGTAATTCTCCAATGGAGTTTTCCCGTGAATCCGTTTTTGGGAAGTATATATCCTTTACGAGTAGTAATTGTGCTAAGATTGTTGATTCCTTTAAGGATGCTGAGCACATGGTTTTAGCGTGCTTCCTAAACATTTCTTCAGTATGCAATTATATTAGGCATTTATCATCGAAATATGGTTTAGATGTTGTTTTGGCTTGTGCTGGTAGGTATGGATCTCCTTGTTCTGAGGATTTGCTGTGTGCTGAAGTTTTACGTGATATGATTTTGGGCTCCATAGATAAACCCCCTACAAATGATTTTTCCCAATTCTTGAAATTGACATCTTCTGGTAGGAATTTAATTAGGTTGGGCTTTAATCAGGATGTTGAGTATTGTGGTGCTGTAGATGTTTTTGATGTGATACCAGTATGGGATGGTGAAGGATTCATAGCTTTCAGATTTAAAACATAAGCTTCATATTCATGTTTAAAAACATATATTTGTGACCTGGTTTGGATTATCTTGGCTTGCTGTACAGGTTCATGTACATATTCATATTGAATTTGATTGTTAAGGAGCTTTCTCTACAATTCTTCCTCGGAAAGCTTGCAAGGAACCTTAAATTCATAGTTAGCGTTCTAGCAATATCCCTAGTGTCCTCTGGCTTCCTATGTATGGTTATGAATGTTGTATCCACATATTTTAGCTATACTCTACTCTACCTATACTTTTCCAGTGTAATGGCATTTCTAGGGTTGTTCATAGTGCTATATATAGGCTCCAACTTGATAGTGGAGGTGCCATTATATGGATACACTCTTCTTAGGGGTAAACTGGATTTTGGGGGCACTATAAGTTTACTATTGATGGTTAACATGTTTGCATACCTCATATCATATTTACTTGGATTTGTAGATCCATTAGCTTGGATTTAGCTCACAATCAACCTTAAATATAATCCCATTATAAAACTGGTTTGGGGTAACTGGCTTGTGGGCTGATGTGACTGTTTTATCTGAGAAGGCTAATGTTGAGCTTGTTAGGAGGCTCAAAAATTTCCCCTCAATTATGGATCCATTTGCATGTTTACAGTGTGGTAAATGCACTAGTGGTTGCACCGTTATGTTTTTGATGGAGAACTTCCCGCATAGGGTTGTGGATATGGTTAGACTTGGCTTAGTACCTGAACTTTTGAAGTCTGATGTTATTTGGGCTTGCACTCAATGTCAGAAGTGTAGGGATACATGCCCACAGAAGGTTAATCCATCTGAGATATTCATTGTACTTAGGAATCTCAGCATAATTGAGGGTGGAAGCGTTCCAGATGCGTATTCAAATATGCTTTCAAAGGTTTTGGAATCCGGGTTTATACAGGATGCTATTGGAGTTGTAGGTTCTGATGGTTTAACCTATGATCGATCGAAGCTCAGCCTACCACAACTTAGTGGCCCCAAGAATGTGGATGTTTTTCAAGCCAATTGTATGGATGCATTTCAGAGGGGTGTGTAGCATTGGAATACATACTTTACCCAGGCTGTTTAAGCTCCACTGATCAGTATCAATATGAGCTTTCAGCTGTGAATGTATTGAAGAGTTTAAATGTGGATTTCAGTTATGCTGAAAATGTTAATTGTTGTGGTCTGCCACTTAGGAGTGTTAACTCCTATGGTTGGGTATACTTGTCAGCACGATTGATGTCTGTTCTTGAGGGTTATGGTAAGCCATGCATACTTCTCTGCAATTGGTGTCATGAATCATTAACATATGTGAAGAAGCTTCTCGATGAAGATGAAGCTTTAAGGTCTTGGGTTAACAGTTTACTTGCAAGGGAGGGGTTGAAGTATAAGGGTGATTTGAATTTCAAGCACATAATTCAATTGCTATATGAGGATATTGGGCTTGAGAAATTGAGGAGTAGCGTTAAGAGGGGGTTTAAGGGCTTCAAATTCTCAATACATCCAGGATGTCTCTATTTTAGGCCTAATGATATTGGTCGCCCTGACGATTCCCATGAGCCACATATGCTTATGGATCTCGTTAAAATTCTTGGAGCTGATGTTGAGTTATGCTTGGATTGTTGTGGATGGGCAATATACAACACTAATGCCAATACGGGGTTGACTTTGGCTGGGAGTAGACTTAAACTTGCATCGAAAACTGATGGCATTGTAATAGCGTGTCCTCATGGTGGTGTGATGATGGATAAAAATTATGAGGAAGCATGTAAAGTTTCAGGGTTTAAGGGGGAGATTCCCATATTATACTATACGCAGCTGCTTGGGTTGGCTATTGGTTTAAGTCCAAGGGATGTGGCTCTCAACTTAAATAAGTCTCCAGTCAATTTGCTTATGGGTAAATTTGGAATTTAACTCTCCTCATTTAGCTAGTATGGCATCTATTGTTGCAATTATCGATTCATCTGTGAATCTCCTTTGTTTTATGGCTTTTGATGGGCATGCAGATGCGCAAATTCCACATCCCATGCATGCTCCAACATTCACTTCAGCCACCTTCTTCTCAATATTCATTTTTATCGCTTTATATGGGCATACCGATGCACATATTCCGCATCCACTACATTTACTTTCATCAACCTCTGCAATGTATGGTTCAGCTTCAATTTCATCTTTAATTAGCAGTTTTATTGCTTCGGCAGCTGCTGCGGATGCTTGAGCTATACTTGATGGTATATCCTTCAATCCTTGTGCACATCCACATATGTATATTCCACGTGATGGTGCACTCACAGGCCTAAGCTTTGGATGCGCCTCTAAGAGGAATCCATCAACACCCCTTGGGATCTTAAGTTTAGATGCGAGATCTATGGAGGATTGGTTTGGTATGAGTCCAGTTTCAAGTATAATCATGTCAACCCTAAACTTATATAACTCATTCAAATTCATGTCGAAAACTTCGAATGTCAACTTTCCATCTTCAAATCTAACTTCCATGGGCTTTCCCCTAATGAAGTGTACATTGCCCAATTCCCTAATTCTCCTATAGAATTCCTCGTATCCTTTGCCGTAAGTCCTTATGTCCGTGTAGAATATGTATGTCTTTATTTCAGGGTTTGATGATGCAATGTAGTATGCATGTTTTAGTCCAGCCATACATCCCACATTGCAACAGTATGGTAGATGCCTCTCATCCCTAGATCCTGCACATAATACTATTGCTACTTCCCTGGGTTCCTTTCCATCACTCAACTTAACTATCTTCCCCTTGGTCGGCCCCTCCGCCGAGTATATTCTCTCGAACTCCAATCCAGTCACGATGTCCTTAAACTTTCCATAATCATACTCCACCAGCTCCTTTGGATTCATAAGTTCATATCCAGTTGCAATTATTATTGCTCCAACATCCACATCTACTTCCACATCTTTATCATTGAAGTTTATGGCTTTAGCTGGGCAGACTCTCTCACATACTCCACATATTCCTCTAGTTATCTTTAAGCAATGGTTCGGATCTATTATGTATGCATTTGGTATTGCTTGGGGATATGGCTTATATATCGCCCTCCTACCATTCAAACCACAATTGTATTCATCTGGTATTCCACTTACTGGGCACTTCTCATTACACATTCCACATGCAACGCATTTGTTAATGTCAACGTATCTTGCCCTTCTCTTAATCTTCACTTGGAATGATCCAACCCGCCCCCCAACATCCACAACCTCCGAGTTTGTTAGTAATTTTATGTTTCTATGCTTTGAAACTTCATTCATTAGTGGTGTGAGTATGCATAGTGAGCAATCCAGTGTGGGGAATGTTTTATCCAATTGCGCCATCTTACCCCCTATGGATGGAGATTTCTCCACTAAATACACCTCTATACCTGCATCGGCTATGTCTAGTGCAGCTCTAATTCCAGCTATCCCCCCACCTATAATCAAAGCCCTTTTAACTACGGGTAGTTTCCCCCTTTCAAACGGCTCATACTTTGAAACCCTCTTCACAGCTGCATTAACTATGTCTATTGCCTTCTCAGTTGCAGCTTCTGGATCGTTGTAGTGAACCCATGAATCTTGCTCCCTAATGTTTGCCATTTCAAACATGAATCTGTTAAGTCCCGCTTCCTCCAATGCCCTCATGAATGTTTCTTCATGCATTGTTGGTGAGCATGCCGCCACAACAACCCTATCCACCCTTCCAGCCTTTATATCATCAATTATTAATTGCTGACCTGTCTTAGAGCACATGAACATGTAATCTTTAGCCACTGAAACTTCATTTAATTTCCTAACTTCCTCCACAACCCTCTTGACGTCAACTACTCCGGCAATATTCTTACCGCAGTGGCATATGTAGACTCCAACTTTAACCATTTCACTCAACCACGAATACAGTATTTCATGGAATATTTAAAAAAGATTTTTGGATTTTACTTTGCACCAGTAGCTTTAAGTTTCTCTATGAGTTTTGGTATGAATTCGTAGAGGTCTGCGACCACACCGTAATCAGCGGATTTTATCATTGGCGCTTCTGCATCCTTATTTATTGCAACAACTACTTTTGCCCCCTGTATTCCAGCTAGATGCTGTATTGCACCTGAAATTCCAATGGCGATGTATAGTTTTGGGCTGACTTTATGTCCTGAGAGGCCAACCCACTCGTTAAACCATTTTAAGTCTGCTGCTACTGGCCTACTGCATGATACTACTCCACCAAGTATTTTCGCCAATTCCTCAGCCATTTTGCAATCTTCCTTCCTCTTAAATCCTCTACCCACAGACACTATGACTTCAGCAGCTTCCAGCGGAATTGCACTTAGCTCCTTCCTCTTCGCATCAATTATTGTTGTTTTAGCTTTAACTTTTGGGGTATCTTCATAAACTATTTCGCATTTTATTTTCCATTGGGCTTTAGGCTCTGTAATTCTTCTGGGCATAGTCATGATTGTTACGTCTGACATCGATTTTATGGTTTCAATGGCTTTAGAAGCGTAAATCATTCTGTTGGCAACTATACCCCCGTCGGAGTCCAATCTTAAATCTATGCAGTCAGCTATGTATCCTGCATTTAGTTTTGCAGCTATTCTTGCAGCTATCTCCCTGTTATTCTTGTTTGATTCTAGAATTATAAGTTTTGAACTGGATTCCTTGGCAACCTTCCCTATAATTGCCTCAGCTTCATACATGCTCTTCAAATCCTTCACTATGTGTAGCTTGTCTATACCGTAATCTCCTGGATTTCTCACTTCCACCTTTGTTATTCCATCTATTCTTAAGTCTGCTGTTAGGGTTTCCCTTAATTTTGTGGATATTTCTATTAATGCTTCGGGGGATTCTGAGAATATTGTTGCATGCATGTTTTTCACCTCTTTATAACCCCCTCCCTAATTAGATTGTTGATTAGTTCGTCTACCGCTTTATCCACTGGTAGATCCTTTATCACCACCCCCTTCCTTTTAACTTCAACCCCCATTACGCTTAATGTTTTAAGTTTTGGTTTAAGGTCCACTTTTAATTGGCTTAGATTTAGTGTTTCTATAGGTTTCTTTGCAGCTCTAAGTATAGCTATTAATTGTGGTAGTCTAGGTGTGTTTATTTCCCTAGTCACCGTTATTGTCGCTGGCATTTTGGCTTTAACTATTTCAATTCTATCTTCTAGATCCCTTTCAGCTATAACCTCCCCTCCATCTATGCTTATGCTTCTAGCGTATGTTATGCATGGGATTCCAAGTTTCTCAGCAACTCTAACTCCTACTTGTGCTGTATATTTGTCTATGGACATTTCACCAAAGAGTATTATTTGGAATGGTCCTTTAACCTTTAAAGTTTCAGCTAATGCCTCTGAAACTATATGCTCATCAACTTCGCCAATGTCGTTTAATATGTGTATGGCGTTGTCTACACCCATGGCTATGGCTTCCCTTAAAACCTCCTTAGCTTTATCTCCTCCAACGCTTATTGCAGTCACCTTTCCACCATGTTTCTCCCTTATCCTTAGTGCTTCTTCCAATGCATTTCTATCTATATCGCTCATCTTCATTGGTGTTACATGTATTAATGGTTCGAGGGTTTTAGGATCCACCTTTAGTTGGGATACATCCAATGCTTGTTTTATGCATACGGCTATCTCCATACGCTTAACCCTCATTTCATATAGTATTCCATCAGTATTTAATGCTATTTTTCGTTGGGAAAACCTTTAATGCTATAAGTTCTTCATACCTTCTATGGGTGTTGAGTTTTGTCTAGAAGCTCAAGGGTTTCGGGCTTCTATAAGATGTCCATTAGTGAGAGGCTGAAGTTTGTTAAGGATTTTGCTGGTTTAACTGATGATGAAGTTGCTTTGATTTCTAAGTGTGGTAGATTGTCTGTGGATTTGGCTGATAAGATGATTGAGAATGTTATTGGGACCTTCGAGCTACCATTTGGAATTGCAGTGAACTTCTTGATTAATGGTAGGGATTACATTATTCCCATGGTCATTGAAGAGCCGTCTGTGGTTGCAGCTGCAAGTAATGCTGCTAGGATCATGCGTGATGGCGGCGGAATATTTGCAAATAGCACTCAGCCAATAATGATTGGCCAAATTCAATTGGTTAATGTGGTATCCCCACATAAAGCTATGTTCCAAATATTGTCTCATAAGGATGAAATTCTGAAGTTAGCTAATGAGAAAGATCCGGTTTTGGTGAGTCTTGGTGGTGGCGCAAGGGATTTGGAGGTTAGACTCATACAGTCCCCTGTAGGCCCCATGATAATCGTGCATTTATTCGTGGATGTTAGGGATGCTATGGGAGCCAATGCCGTTAACACTATGGCTGAGGCTATAGCTCCATATATTGAAAAGATTACTGGTGGCAAAGTGTACTTGAGGATACTCTCTAATCTGGCTGATAGGCGTCTAGTTAGAGCTTACTGCAAGGTTCCAAAGGATGTTATTGGTGAGGATCTGGTTGAAGGAATAGTTTATGCATATCAGTTTGCAGCTTCAGATCCGTATAGAGCTGCAACCCATAATAAGGGCATCATGAATGGTATAGTGGCTGTGGCCTTAGCAACTGGTAATGATACTAGAGCTTTGGAGGCTGGAGCGCATGCATATGCTTGTAGGAGTGGCACATATAAGCCATTATCAGTTTGGGAGATGGATGAGAATGGGGATTTGATTGGATGGTTGGAAGTGCCCATGGCTGTTGGGATAGTGGGTGGAGCCACTAGGAGCAATCCACTGGCAAAGATATCCCTAAAAATTTTGGGTGTTAAATCTGCATCTGAGCTTGCTGAAGTTATGGGTGCTGTTGGTCTTGCACAAAACTTTGCAGCTTTAAGGGCTCTTGCATATGAGGGTATTCAGCGTGGTCACATGAAGCTTCATGCTAGGAATATAGCCATAATGGCTGGAGCTGTGGGTGATGAAATAGATAAGGTGGCTTCTGAGATGGTTAGGCTTCAAACGATAAGAATTGATAAAGCTAAGGAGATATTGATGAATTTGAGAAGTAAGAAATGAGTTTATGCCAAATAGAAAGGAAGGCGTCACATCTTAACCCAACAATCATATATTTTTCCCTGGAACTTCACAGTCCAATGCTTATACTTCCCTCCAAATTCCCGCACCTTCTCTTGAATCTTCCTCCTCAAATCATCATACATCTTAACTTTTTCCTCCAATATCTTCAATGCTTCACTTAGGCTAACCTGTTTGAACTTCACTTTTCTTCCAGGTTCAACTTGTGAGAATGCATATAGGTCTGGTGAAATTATTTTCCCAATTATGGCGTATCCGCCGGTGGTCTGTGCATCGGCCATTAAAACTATTGGATTTCCATCCCCCGGAACTTGTATTGCTCCTGGTATTGTTCCACAGCTTAGAAGTCTCCCTACACCCCTAAGTTTAGCCTCCTCCCCCCTTTCCAACCTATATCCCATCCTATTCAAATTGCTCGTTACCGTGAATTTCATGCTTAAAAATTCATTCATCATCTCTTCTGTGAAATGTTTTATATGTGGTCCAATTATCACCCTAAATTCATCCTTAACCTCCCTATTCCAATCAATATTCATGGATGGGCATACATCTATCAACTCGTTGAACCTATTCTTTGCAGTTGTTATTATGGAGTTTTCACTTAAAATCCTACCAATCCCAGCTGTAGTGTAGTATGATCTGCTTCCAAGTATTATTGGCTCATTTATCCCTCCAGCGATCGCCATGTATGCCACCATTCCACCCCTCAATCCGTTAATTGTGATTTTGCACCCCCTCCTAACAGGTATTGCTTTACAATTCTCTAAGGGTTCTCCATCTATTTCCCCATCAACTTTAGCTCCACAAATCGATATTATAATGTCTTGTAAGGCTGTAGCTTCAAAGCTACTTTGAAATATCTCTATACATGCATCATTGATTTCATTTCCAACTATCATGTTTGCAATTATGAATGATTCCTTATCTAATGCTCCTGACACCGGCACCCCATACTTCCTATATCCCTCCCTCCCCAAATCCTGTATGGATACTCCAGGTCCAGCTGCTTCAACCCTAAGTATGGGTTCACCCTCTATCTTCAACTTCCCCACATCAGCCCATTCTGCTTCCAGCATCTTCTCATAGGCTTCTCTACTTATCGGTTTGAATTTAACGTAATCCCCAATCTTGAATAGTGTTGGGGGATCCTTATTGGGATTGAATAGTCTCAGGGGGGTTCTACCTATAATTCTCCATCCCCCAGGGCTTTCAAATGGGTATATTCCAGTTTGCACTCCAGCTATCCCCACAGATCCTGCTGGAACCCTTATCCTTGGATTTTCAAGTCTTGGGACTGCTATCTTCTCAGGAACTTCCCCCATATATGGGAATCCAGGTATGAATCCAACCATGTAAACCCTATAAACCTGACTTGAATGCAGATTAATTATCTCCTCTATGCTTAGCTTCGTCAACTTGGATATGTCTTCAAGATCTAATCCATATTGTGGATCGTATACTGTTGGAACTTCAATAACCCTATTAACCTCTTCCTTCAAATCCTCAGGTTTTATGCTTCTCACTATCCTCCTTACTTCATTTATTAGCTTATCCCTATCAGCCTTCAGTGGATCCAGTACTGCTAGTATGGTTGTGTATGCTGGTATAACTTCCTTGATGCCAAGGCCTCTTAACTCCTCCAGCTTCTCGCTAACAATCTTAACCATGATATTAACTTCTTTGCTCAATTTGCTTCCAAAATCTATCATCAGCCCCTCTTCACCCATTATTTGAACTTCCAATTCCCCCCGCATCGTCATCCCATATATGCACCCTTCAAAAACTATATCAGTTTATTCATCTTTAAAGGTTATGTGGATGATTATGTCTTCTAATGCTAGGGGGTTTGTGGCTGCAGTTTTAGCTTTACATAGATACCTTTCAAATGCTGGTTTGAGGGGTGTTGATGAAGTTAAGTTGAGTTCTGGTTTTGAGGAGTATGTATTTAGGGATATTTCCTTGGATGGTGACGTTATGAGGTTTAAATTTTCAGATAAAGGTTATGTTGCAAAGTTTCATGGATTTGAAGTGGAGTTGAATGTTATTGGTTATGAGGCTTCTAGGGTGGTTGAGGAAACCCCTAAGGATTTATTCATAGTTAAATCCAGTGTTGGAGGTAGGATAATCAAACTACTTGTTTCTGAGGGTGCTAAGGTTGTTAGGGGTGAAACTCTATTGAAGATTGAATCTATGAAGATGGAGGTTGAGGTGAAATCCCCTGTGGATGGTGTTGTGGAGAGAATTCTAACATTTGAGGGGGGTGACGTTAAGGTTGGGGCACCCTTAATGGCAATAAGGTTGAGGGGGTGAGGTTATGGTTGAAATTGTAGATGTCACTTTGAGGGATGCTCATCAATCTCTATTAGCCACTAGATTTAGAACTGAGGATATGCTCCCAATATTGGATGTGATGGATGATATAGGCTTCTACTCCATGGAGGTTTGGGGTGGAGCAACTTTCGATGTCCCATTAAGGTATTTGAATGAAGATCCATGGGTTAGACTTAAACTCATTAGGGAGAGGGTTAGGAAGACTAAGCTTCAAATGTTATTGAGGGGGCAGAATCTTGTTGGATATAGACATTATCCAGATGATATATGCGTAAAATTCGTGGAGAAGGCATTTGAGAATGGTATTGATATATTCAGGATTTTCGATGCATTAAATGATTTGAGAAATGTTAAAGTTACCGTTGATGCTGCTAGGAGAGTTGGAGCTGAAATCCAGCTGTGTATGGTGTATACTGTAAGCCCAATACATACATTAAACTACTACCTATCATTAGCTAGAGAGATAGCATCCATGGAAGTGGATTCCATATGCATTAAAGATATGTCTGGAATATTGAAGCCATATGTGGCATATGAGCTTGTTAAGAGGATTAAGAGTGAAGTTGGCATGCGGGTTGATGTTCATTCACATACCACAGCAGGCTTCGCTCCAATAACTATAGTTAAAGCTATTGAAGCAGGTGCGGATTATGTGGATTGCGCCCTATCATCAATGTCCATGCACACATCACACCCACCACTGGAATCAATAGTTTCATCATTGGAGGGGACGCCATACGAGATTAAGAAGATAAATTTGAAATTAGCTCTAAAAGCTTCAAAATACTTCTGGGAGAGGAGGAAGAGGTACTCTGAATATGATTATGCATTGAAAAACCCTCCAGTGGATGCAAGTGTACTTGAACATCAAATTCCAGGTGGGATGCTCAGCAACCTATTGGAGCAATTGAGAATGCAAGGTGCTGAAGATAGACTAGATGAAGTTTTAATGGAGGTTCCAAGGGTTAGGAGAGATTTAGGCTACCCACCACTTGTAACACCATTATCGCAGATAGTTGGGGCTCAGGCGGTGGTGAATGTACTTTCAGGGAAACCATACTCAACCATAATAAGGGAGGTGAGAGACTATGTTAAAGGACTATACGGGAAGCCTCCAGCAGAAATAAATCCAGAGCTAATTAAACTGGCTTTGGGGGAGGAAAAGCCAATAACAGTTAGACCAGCAGAAATGTTGGAGTCAGCCTACAATAAAATAGTTTCCGAACTTCCAAAGGAACTTGTGGAGAAGGATGAAGACTACATCACATACGCCCTCTTCCCAGACATTGCCATAAAATACTTCAAATACAGGGAAAGTCTCAAAAAGCTTTCCACATACACCTTCGAAGTTATTGTAAACCTCCACAAATTCAACTTCAACGTAAAGTAAACAATCTTAACAATATAAATAACCTAATTAAAGTATTTTAGATTTTGAAATTGCATGGCAAACTATATTTTTCACTTTTCCTAAAAATGTTAGTTACTTTATTTTAGAAAGGAGGAAAGGTATATATATATTTTCACTTCTTAAGATTATTATTGGAAAGTTTCTGGAGATGAATTCTATGTCTTTTGTACAATCTGGTAGGGCTAGTGGTCTAGTGATCCTATTGATAATCACAATTGCAACCGTCTACTTTATTGAGAGGGGTAAAAGGGGGAAAGTACCTAGCATCCGTAGAGTTTCAGGTTTGGATGCTATTGATGAGGCTGTGGGTAGAGCTACTGAAATGGGTAGACCAGTATTCTGCTCTCAGGGTCTTGCAGATATTCATGATTCAACTTATGGTCCGCAGACCATTGCAGGGCTCTCAGTATTAAGTTATGTTGCACGTTTATGCGCTAAGTATGGTACTAGAGTTATAGTCCCAGTTGTCAGCTTAACAGTCTACCCCATTGCTAGGGAGATTGTTGAGAATGCTTATAGGATGGAGGGTAAGCTTGAGCAGTTTAAGTTGGATGATATACCATACTTGTCCACGTGGCAGTTTAGCTATTCGCTTGGTTATATGAGTTTGATGCAGAGGGAGAGGGCTGGTGCAAACGTTATGATTGGTGCATATTGGGCTGAGTCTCTACAGCTTGCGGAGACTGGTTATAAGGTTGGTGCTATGCAAGTTGCTGGTACTGCTAATACTCATCAGATTCCATTCTTCGTGGTCGCCACGGATTATACCCTGATAGGTGAAGAAATCTATGCTGCAGGGGCATACCTAAGCAAAGATCCAGCAATGATTGGAAGCATAGTAGCACAAGACATAGGCAAAATAATATCTTTATTGCTTATAGTTGTGGGGATATTGCTTGGGCTTGCTGGTTCAAATTTTATTGTTGATATATTGAAGATGTAGGGGGTGTTTGGGTTGGCATGGTATAAACGTGTTGAAATTCCAATAGCAGTAACAGTTATATGTGCATTGATACAGATAATCCCATACTTCTTCACTTTGGGTCCAGATGTTGAGAGCTTCATGGATAATGCTGTGAATTGGGAGATGGTTGTAGCTACTGGGGCTCTGTTTGTAGGTGCAATCTCCATAATCTTAGTTCATGCTCCAAGAGTCGTTAAAAGACGCCAATACTGGGAGTATAGTTTAATCCTATTAATCTTAATGTTCGTGATGATGATAGTTGGTTTGCCAATTTGGGAGTGGGGTCTCGGAATGAATAACGATATATTCAATTTCCTAACAAACAATGTCTTAACACCATTGGATAGCAGCCTATATGCTATGTTAGCATTCTTCATAGCTTCAGCTGCTTATAGAGCTTTTAAGGCTAGATCCCTTGAAGCTGCATTACTATTGATTGCTGGGTCAATACTGGTGTTTAGGAATGCCCCTCTGGGAACATTCCTAGTACCTCAAGTCTCAAGTCTTGGTGATTGGCTTTTCAACGTTCCCAATATGGCTGTTCAGAGATCAATCATAATTGGGGCTGCCCTCGGAGCCATAGTTCTGGGTATTAGAACGTTAACTGGTTATGAGAGGGGCTATTTGAGGGGTGGGGGGACGTAAAATGTCTGGTAGTATTAGTATTTGGGAGAAGCTTGAAAACATCGATTCCAGAATAATATACCTACTCATATGGATAGTCGTTTTAACTCCAATGATTTCCCCAATAGGGTTGCCTGTGAGTATAAGTCCTAACACCGAAGCATACTATAGAACCATACAGAATTTGCCCCCAGGCTCCATGGTTGTCTTATCCTTTGACTTCGGTTTGGGATCTCTTGGAGAGCTTTACCCAATTGCTGTGGCAACTATGCATCACTTGTTCAGTAGACCTATAAAGTTCGCTATTATAGCTATATGGAATCAGGGACCCCTTGTCGCTAAAATGATCATTGACGAGTTGAACCCAGAGGTTACTTATGGTAAGAAGTATGGTGTGGATTGGATATTTCTAGGATGGGCTCCTGGAGGTGAAGTTGCTATGCGTGCATTGGGGCAAGACTTCTGGAAAGTTTTCCCCACAGATTATCTGTATAAGCGTCCCGTTAGTGAATATCCAATTATGCAGAATTTGAGGTCTGCTAATGATGTTCAACTACTTATAAGTATAGAGACTGGTACACCTGGCGTTGATGAGTGGGTTAGGCAGTGGGGCACATATAATGTTCCAATGTTAATTGCATGTATAGGGGTTAGCGCTCCAGGTGTCACTCCATATGTTCAGTCAGGTCAGGTTAAGGGTATGCTTCCAGGTTTGAGGGCTGGTGCAGAGTACGAGCTTCTAATAGGCAGGAAGGGTCTAGCAGTAGCTTCAGCTGATGCATTATCGACAACCCATATGGTCTTCCTAATATTCGTGATCATAGGCAACATTGGATATTTTGCTAAGAAGAGGAGGGGAGTTAAATGACAGACATAACCACACTATTTGCAGCATTCTGCGGAGTATTCTTCACACTTGCAGTTTACACATTCCTATACAAGGAGAATCCATGGTCTAGATTAGCTGAATACGTCTTCATAGGAACAGCCACTGGATATGATATTGCATACTCCTTGGATTGGCTGAGGAGTCAATGGGAGGGCACATGGTCAACGACCACCAGCGGTACAGCTGCTTTCATACTTGCATTACTCGTAAGTGTATTATGGTATTTCAGATTCTCTAAGAGATTCTTCTGGCTCTACAGAATTGCATTGGCCGTCGTCGTTGGTACTGGTATCGGATTGGCTTTGAGAACCATAGTCTTTGCTCAGCTTATTAGACAGGTTAGCGCTACAGCTGGATTGACCTTCATTGGTGTGGATCCTTGGACTGCATTCAACAATCTAGTTACAGCCGCCATTGTGATCTGCGTCTTATTATACTTCACTTTCACATTAAAGCAGGAAGCTGCCTTCTGGAAGCCTATTAACAAGTTTGCTAGATATGCCATGATGATAGGCTTCGGCTCAGCATACGGATACACAGTACTAACAAGAATGTCCATGTTCATTGGTAGAGCACAGTTCTTACTAGGTATACCTCCATATGCGCCTGAAAACAAGATGTTCTTCCCATGGGTTGCACTACTACTATTAGCCACACTACTAGGATACGACTACTACAAGAAGGTCAAAAAATAAACCCATTTTTTTAACTTCTTTTAATTTATTATATTTTGAATTCCAATTCTAAGTTTAGTTTATTCTTCATAATCCTTTTTATTGGTTCATATAGTTTTCTATCCCTTAATCCTTCACCAATCTTTATTGCATTCTTATCTGCAACTGTTATGGCTACTGGTTCTTCAAGTTTTACTTCAGCTGAGTTTAGTGGTAGCCCTGTTTTTAGGCTGAATACGTTTATTAGGTTTGGGAATGTTGTTACTGTTTCATCCCATTTATGTACACTCATGTATTCATTTACGAATGCCACTTTGTATAGCTCATTTCCCTCATCCACAACTTCTATGTATCCAACATCGAATCCACCTTCAACTTCCATTCTCTTCCCCCTAACTTCACCTCTACAGATAATCTTCCCATTTAATGTCTTCGTTGCAGATTCAATTCTATCTTCAGGTTTATCCACTGATAATATTGCTTCACCTATTTTGTAAGCTTGTTTTAATGCTCCTGGAGCTCCATTCCTCTTTGCATAATCCACTTTTACTGGGTTTCTTGCTACAGCTACGCATCCACCAGCTTCCATGGAGAATTGCCTAATGATTCTGCTAGTTGCCTCTATACTGCCACTAACAATTATCTCCAAATTCTCTTCGCCTCCACATGCTGCTTGCACCGTTCTATAGTTCCTTATTTTATGTAGCCCCATGGCACCCATAACCCCAGTGGGGTGTGCCCTCCCATCACATGGGCAGTCTATTACAGGTTTCCCATATACTGCTGCTTGTATCCATCCATGTGTTACTGCTGTGGCTCCACATTCGCTTCCAATTAATCCATCAACATTCACATTGAACATTTTCATGAGCTCTATTATGCGTATGTGGTGGTATGGTAGTATAACCCCCTTTGATTGTACTCCCACCATTGATATTGTTACTAAATTTTCTTCGGCACGCATTTCATCTACATTCAAAAGTTTTATTGGCGATATTTGTGTTGCAAGTCTACCTATTTTAACCCCCTCCTCTATGCTTCCTCCACCGCCTCCACCTAGGACTGCTCCACCATAAACATATTTTTCCACATCCCCTAACCTTATTATATCCATATTATCATCCACATATCATAATTTAGTTTTCAACTTTTACTATTTTCGCATCTGGAATTAGTTTTCTTAATTCTCTTATGACTTCATCGCTATCCTCCCACACTTCCACTATATTATACCCCCTCCTTAGCAGTAGCTTCACCACTTCCCTCTTGTAGATGGAATCCTTCCTCAAGTCCCCCGCCATCCTAAAGTATATTTCATCGTATGGAACCCCCCAAGAGCTCAATTGCTTTAAAGTTTCGTTCTTCTGTTTAATTGTCCTTCCAGTTACTATGATTATCCTTAATCCCTTATCCTTAATCTTCCTCATGTAATCTATAATATCCATTCTAGGTTTATCCAGCTCCAGTAGTTCTGGGTTTAGGAATATTTCCCAAAATCTCCTTCTATCTTTCCTTGAGAGTTCCTTTAAGTTTTCCTTGCCAAGCTCCCTTAGAGCTTTTTCAATTCTCCCACTTACATTCGCTATTACTCCATCTAAATCGAATATTGCTACCTCCATAAATTCACACTTCATTATGGTTTAATGCCTATAGATAATGTTTTCCCACACATTACCCAACCAAAACTTATAAATTGTATTGTTGAATATTGGTTTAAGTAGGTTTCCCCTTGCTATGTTGGTGGCGGGATCATGGCTAATGATGCTAGGATTGGTGTCTATGTTTGTCATTGTGGTGGAAATATATCCAATGTCGTTAGGATAAATGAGGTTTTGAAGGCCATTAGCGGTGTTGATGGTGTTGTTCTAGTTAAGGATAATGAGCATGTATGTTCTGAGGCTGGTCAGAGGGAGATTAGGGAGGATATTAAACGATATAATTTGAATAGGGTTATCATTGCAGCTTGTTCCCCAAAATTTCACGGTCCAACATTCATGAAGCTCCTCGAGGATTCTGGTTTAAACCCATACTTGTTTGAGATGGTTAATATTAGGGAGCAGGATTCATGGGTTCACTCCAACGATCCAGATGGGGCTACCAGAAGAGCCATTGATCAGATAATGGCTGCTATTGGTAAAGTTAATCTTAATGAACCTCTGAAGGCGAGGGAGGTTAAGGTTGGGAATAGGGTTATGGTTATTGGTGCTGGCATAGCTGGGATTCAGGCTGCATTGGATTTGGCTGATTCTGGTTGTAAAGTTTACTTGGTTGAGAAGGAACCCGCAATTGGGGGTAGGATGGCTCAGTTAAGCTACACATTCCCAACTGACGACTGCTCCCTCTGTATACTCTCACCAAAAATGGCTGCAGTGTATAATCATCCAAACATTACATTATTGACTTACAGTGAAGTTGAGGATGTTAGTGGGAGTGTGGGTGATTTCCATGTTAAGGTTAAGGTTAAACCGAGATATGTTGATATGAGTAAATGTGTTGCTTGTGGGATATGTGCATCAAAATGCCCTGCATCTGCGCCAGATGAATTCAATTATGGCCTTAGGAATAGGAGGGCAATATACGTTCCACATGAAATGGCTGTTCCATACAAGTATCTCATAGACCCAAAATCCTGCCTATACTTAACTAAGGGGATATGTAGGGTTTGTGAGAGGGTTTGCCCACAGAAGGCTATAAACTTCGATGATAAGGAGAGGATATTGGATATTGTTGTGGATGCAATAATCGTTGCCACTGGCTATGAGCCCTTCGATGCAACTAAACTTAAACAGTACGGTTACGGAGTATACAAGAATGTTATAATAGCGCCACAATTGGAGAGGATGGTTATGCCAGTAGGCCCAACTGGTGGTAAGGTTATTAGGTTATCTGATGGTCAACTTGCCCGGAAGATTGCATTCATACATTGTGTGGGTTCTAGGGATGAGCAGATTGGTAGACCTGGATGTTCGAGGGTTTGTTGCATGTACACTATTAAGCAGGCTATGACGTTGAAGAGGCAAGATGTAACTAGGGATATAACCTTATTCTACATTGATATTAGAGCTTATGGTAAGGGGTTTGAAGAATACTATATGAGGGCACAGGATTTGGGTGTTAAATTCGTTAGGGGGAAGGTTAGTGAGGTCATTGAGGATCCCGTGAGTGGTAGGGTTATAGTTAGGGCTGAAGATACGTTGACTGGAAGATTTATTGAAGATGAATTTGATCTTGTGGTTTTATCTGTGGGTCTAGTTCCATCACGTGGTGTTGAGGAGTTGGCTAAGAAGCTCAAGTTGAATATAGGTCCAGATGGATTCCTCCTTGAAGCTCACCCGAAGTATAGGCCTGTGGATACGCTTAGGGAGGGGGTTTTCATATGTGGGTGTGCACAGGGACCTAAGGATATAGCTGATAGTGTGGCTCAGGCCAGTGCAGCTGCTGGGAGAACTCTTAGACTCATAAGTCAGGGTAGGATACTTATAGAGCCAATAAAAGCCTATGTAATTGCTGAATTATGTAATGGTTGTGGAGTATGTGTTGATAAGTGTCCGCTGGGGGCTATAAGTATGGTGGATGGTAAGGCGCATATTAGTGAAGCTCTATGTGTTGGTTGTGGAAGTTGCATACCATACTGCCCAAGGGGGGCTATTGAATTGAAGCATTACAGTGAGAAGCAAATTTTAAGCCAGATTGAGGGGGCTCTTAAGAGTAAGAGGGATGGTGAAATTAGAGTTATAGCATTCTTCGATGACTCCTGCACTTATAGGGCTGCAGATCTTGCAGGTACCAGTAGGCTTACCTATGATAATAGGGTTAGGGTTATAACTGTTCCAAGTGCAAGTAGACTTACACCAAAAATAATATTGAGTGCATTCAAGTATGGTGCTGATGGAGTTTTCATTGGAGACTGCCTTGAGGGGGCATCGCCATATCATCCCAAAGTTTTAGATGTAATTAACGATGTTATTAGGGAGGCTAGATCCCAGATGAGGAAATATAGGATTGATGCTAGGAGGCTTAAATTTGACACCATAGCCGTCGATATGGCTGAGAGGCTTGTGAAGGATTTAGGTGATCTTGTATCCATTGTGGAGAAGCTTGGCCCATTGAGTGTTGAGGATAGGGGGAGGATTAAGGTTTAGGGGGTGTAGTCATGTTTAGAGGTTTACCTCAAACTGTTTATGAGTTGAGTGGGAAGAATCCATACCTATGTATTCAATGTGGTATTTGTAGTGGTAGCTGTCCAATGATTAAGGATATGGATGTTCCTCCACATCAAGTTATAAGGATGATTCAACTCGATATGCCTGAGGTTTTGAATTGCAAGACCATTTGGGTTTGTGCTTCATGTAATACTTGTAGTGTTAGGTGTCCGAGGGATATAGATCCAGCTAGAATGATAAATGTCCTTAGAACCATTGTTCAACGTAAAAACATTTATCCAGTGGATTTGAGGAGGGTTAAGGGGCTTGGGGATTTACCTCAAATAGCTCTGATATCAGCTTCAAGGAAGCTTACGGGGTGATCGTGGTTGAAGTTCATGTATTACCCTGGCTGCTCAGTTAAGGATTACGCTAAAAGCTATGAGGATTCCGCCATTGCAGTTTTGAAGCTTTTTGATGTGGAGCTTGTGGAGCTGGATAGATGGAATTGCTGTGGTGTGATGTATGAGTATTCTGCTGATGCAGTTATGCAGCATGTTGCTCCACTGAGGGATCTTGTAAGGGCTCAGGAGTTTATGGGTAAGGTTGGGGATAATAGGCTTATAACCCTATGCTCCATGTGTTATAGCACATTGAAGAAGGTTAATGAGATCGTTACAAGTGATCCTGAGAAGCTTGACAATCTAAGTAAGTACATGGATGATGAGCCTAGATATAATTGTGGTGTGGATGTTAAGCATGTGCTTGAAATAATATTGGATGATAATATCATAGGTTTAAAGAGGGTTAGGGAGGCTGTTAAGAGGGATTTAAGCAAATTAAAGGTTGCACCATTCTATAGTTGTTCACTACTTAGACCAAGGGGTATTGGTATAGATGACCCTGAAGATCCACACATACTATCAGATTTGATCTCCAGTTTAGGCGCTAAGCCCATTAAATTCCCATATGAGAAGAGGTGTTGTGGTTCTTATAATGTGGTTTATGATAGGAGTATGGTTGAGAGGACTGTTGGGGAGATAGTTAGGGCTGCTGGGAGGTGGGGTGCAGATATGATAATAACTGCATGTCCACTTTGCCATTACAACTTAAATATCGTTAGAAACAAATTTAATATACCAACACTATATTTCACTGAGTTGATGGCTTATGCCATGGGCCTCGACGAAAAACTATCCCAAGAAACCCTTTCAATCTTTAAGAGTAAAATTGGTGGTGGATGAACATGGCGGGTCAAACTGAACCTAAGAGGACCGTGAAAATATACATTATGGGTAAGGAGTATGAAGTTCCTGCTGGGATAACTATAATGAAGGCTGTTGAGTATGCTGGATACCAGTATATTAGGGGTGCTGGTTGTAGGGGTGGATTCTGCGGTGCATGTGCAACGATATATAGGCTTAAGGGGGATTATAGGCTCTACACAGCTCTAGCATGCCAAACAACAGTTCAAGATGGAATGTACCTTGTTCAAATACCCTTTGCACCAGCGGAGAAGGTTAAGTATAATATTGAGGAGTTAAAGCCTACAGGTGCAAATGTATTGGCATTATATCCCGAAGTAGCTAGATGTGTTGCATGCAATTCTTGTACTAAGGCATGCCCACAGGAATTGCAGGTTATGGATGCAATACAGATGATTAAGAGGGGGGATATAGCCAAAGCCGCTGAGTTATGCTTTGACTGCATTTCATGTGGATTATGTAGCATTAGATGTCCAGCTGAAATAATCCATTATCACGTATTTCAGTTGGTTAGGAGGCTCTATGGCAAATATATGGCTCCAAAAGCCAAGCATCTTGAAATTAGGGTTAAGGAGATAGAGGAGGGGAAATTTGATATGGAACTTGATAAGCTGGTTAAAATGAGCTCTGCTGAACTGAAGAAGTTGTATGATAGTAGGGATATTGAAAGTCCGGAGGGATAGGTTATGTCTCAGAAGATTGGGTATCCAGATTACATGAGGGAATACATTAAGATTGTGGAGGAGACTAGGGAGAGGAGGCTTAAGGAGAGGTATAGACGGCTTAGCCCAGATGAGAAGATGGAGCTCCTCAAAACTTGGCATCCAGATTATAAGGAGGGGACTAAGAGGCCTATAAAGATTGGCCCAAGTGCTGGATTAATGGTTCCACATGAAGTTGCAAACCTCATTGAAGCCTATCCACTAATAGATCCAAAGGATATAGATTTGAGCAAGATAGATTACGATGTAGATATACTTGTGATTGGAGGTGGAGGTGCAGGGGCTTCTGCAGCATTATGGGCTAACATTGAGGGTATACCTGCAGAGAACATTCTCATAGCCACAAAGCTTAGGTTTGGGGATGCAAATACCAAGATGGCTCAAGGAGGTATACAGGCTGCAGATAGACCGAATGATAGCCCTGCAAGACACTTCCTAGACATTATGGGTGGTGGACAGTACACAAATGACCCTGAGCTCGTTAGGGAGCTTGTCAGGGATGCCCCATTCATAATAAAGTGGCTTGAAGATTTAGGCGTCATGTTCGATAAGGAGCCCGATGGAACGATGATTGAAGTTTCAGGTGGAGGTACATCTAGGAATAGGATGCACTCATGCAAAGATTACACTGGACTTGAAATCATGCGTGTATTGATGGATGAAGTATTGAATAGGGGGATACGCATACTGGAATTTTCTCCAGCAATAGAATTGCTAACAGATGATTCTGGAAATAGAGTTACAGGTGCAATACTATGGAATATGGAGACAAAGGAGTATTATGTTGCTAGAGCTAAAGCCGTAGTCTTAGCCACTGGAGGTTATGGTAGACTACACATACAAAACTTCCCAACCACAAATCACTATGGAGCCACAATGGATGGAGTAGTCCTAGCTTATAGGGTTGGGGCAAAGCTAAGGGATCTAGACGCCACACAATACCATCCAACAGGTGCAGCGTACCCAGATCAGATACTTGGATTGCTCATAACTGAGAAAGTTAGATCCATGGGTGCACAGCTAGTTAACATTGATGGTGAACAATTCGTATATCCACTCGAAACTAGAGATGCTGTCTCAGCGGCAATAATAAGGGAATGCTATGGTAGAAACAAGGGTATAGTTACGCCGACTGGGGTTAGGGGGGTTTGGCTTGATACTCCAATGGTGGACATTGTTAGAGGAGAAGGCGCCACTAAGAGGTATCTATCCTCAGTATATAGGATGTATGCAAGGTTCGGTATAGATGTCACAAAAGAGCCTATACTCGTCTTCCCAACATTACACTACATGAATGGCGGCGTATGTATAAACAAGTATGGACAGGTTTTAGATGCCAATGGAATAATTGAAGGTTTCTTCGCAGCTGGGGAGGTTACAAGTGGGGTTCATGGGAAGAATAGACTTATGGGCAACTCACTGCTAGACACCCAAGTCTATGGTAGGAGAGCTGGCATTTCAGCTGCAAAATATGTTAAGAGTGGTGCTAGCCCAGGGAAGCTAACATTGAATCACATACCAAGATATGTTGAAGAGCTTGAGAAGATCGGCGCTCCAAAGGATAGGCGTGCACCAATGCTACTACCAGAATATAGAGGGGAAAAGGTTCTATCCAAAGCCATACCAATATTCCCAATTTAAACCACATTTTTTTAAATCAACCTATATTTCACTTTGCTGGCTTATGGTAAACTATTTAAGAAATCAAGTATAATCTTATTTTGCCAGGTGTGTGGGTATGAGTAAGAGTTATGTTTTGCGTGAAGGCATATATTACATTCCAGACCATACATGGGCTGAACTTCTGCCCGATGGAACCGTTAGGGTTGGGATAACAGATTATGCACAAAAGATGCTGAAGACCGTTAGGAGAATTAGATTAGAGAATGTTGGCACAACAGTTTCACAGTACGAGCCATTCGGAGTTATAGAGTCCACTAAAGCCACCAGCGACCTTATATCCCCAGTTAGTGGTGTTATAAAGCAGGTTAATGAGAGGGTTTTAAAGCAGCCATCACTTGTTAATGCAGATCCATATGGAGCTGGATGGCTAGTTATAATTCAACCAACAAAGTGGGAAGAGGAGAAGGATGAACTTTTAACTGCCGAGGAGTACTCTAAGTATCAGCAGTGAAAAATTGTTGTGGGGCATGCACCTTGAATTTAGAGGAACAGAAAGTGCTCTTCTACGATCCAAATAAATGTTCAGGATGCCTATATTGCATGGAGGTTTGCTCATACAAGCATTATGGGGTAATTGATATTTCGAAGGCATACTTGATGGTGGCATTGAACCCTGAGGGGAATCCACTCTTCATAAACAACTACTGCAGTCATTGTCAAGACCCATTTTGTATGGCTGCATGTCCAGTGGAACCTAAAGCTATAAGTAAGGATACTGTAACAGGATTTGTACTCATAAATCCAGCTCTATGTATTGGTTGTAGAAGCTGTAATTATGCATGCCCCATCTCAATACCTTTTTTCGATGAGAGGTTGAGGGTTAGCGTTAAATGCGATGCATGTAAAGGTGAATTTCTATGTGCAAAGTATTGTAGTACTGGTGCACTTCAAGTATTACCTAGGAGGGAGGTTTTGGAGAGGGTGAGATCATGAGCTCCAGCGAAGGTAAAATTCACCCATTAAGGAAGGATATTGTGGGATTGCAGGATTCACTTAAATCTCCAATTAGGAGTATACTTAGAACTGGTCATGTTCCAATGCTTTCTAGATATATGCAGAGGACTAGGAGTAGGATTGGTTTGCCAAGCATACCCCCAACAGCATATAGCAACACTGAATATGTGAATCAAATGTTCAATCTCATTAAATCGATTGGTGCTGGTAGAAGGATTGGATTTGACTTTGATAGGAGGGATTTCAAATATTAGGTTGGAGGTATCCATATGCTTGAATACAGTCTATTCCTAGGATGCTATATACCTGCAATGCAGCCATTTGCTGAATCATCCATGAGAGCCATATCCAGTAAACTTGGAATCAACCTCCTCGATATAAATGGAGCTTCATGCTGCCCAGTTCCAGAAATAGCTAGACTTGTAGATGAAGATTTATGGTTAACTGTGGCTGCTAGAAACCTATCCTTAGCTGAAGCTATTGGGAGGGATATAATTGTGATGTGTAATGGGTGTTGGGAGTCTCTGCATGAAGCTAGGGAGAAGCTTATTGAGTCAAGTGATTTGAGGGAGAAGATTAATGGGAATCTTAAGGGGTTTGGATTGAAATTTAATGGGACTATTAAAGTTAAACATTATACTGAAGTATTGTTTGAAGATGTTGGTTTAAATGCTATTAGAAGCAATGTTAATGTGGATTTAAGTTGGCTTAAAGTTGCACTTCACCCAGGATGCAAATTATATAAGATGAGTGATGAGAGGGGCGCCAAGTATCTTAGGGAAATTGTGAAGGCTTTGAATGTTGAGATCGTTGATTATGGTTTGGAGCGTGTTTGCTGTGGATACCCATTAATGCTATACTCGGTGGATAAGGCTATGAGGGAGAGGACTAAGTGGAAGCTTGATGCCATAAAGAATTCAGGTGCAAATGCAATTGTAGTTGCATGCCCAGCATGCTACGATCAATTTGAGAAAGCCCAATTGACATTCAAAGATGAAGGATTAGAATATGGGATTCCAGTGTTACATTTAAGTGAACTCTTAGCTTTAAGTTTTGGAATTAAGCCAGAAAGTTTCGGCTTAAATACACATGCAATTTCAACTGAAAATATAATTGGTAGGTTGGTGGGTTAAATGGGGTTTAAACAGAAGATGTTCACATATTCACCATGGGTTTACCATTTACATGCTGGTGGATGTAATGGATGCGACATTGAACTTGTTGCAGCATTAACCCCAAGATTTGATGTTGAGAGATTTGGGATTAAATTGGTTACATCTCCAAGGCATGCAGACATCCTAATAGTTACAGGTCCAGTTACAAAGCATATTGCATCATTCATGAAGAGAGTTTATATGCAAGTTCCAAACCCAAAGGTTGTTGTCGCCATAGGCTCATGTGCCTGTTCTGGTGGAATATTCAATGATGTTGAGGGTGAAGAAACTTATGCAATCCTTGGTGGAGCAGATAAGGTTATCCCAGTGGATGTCTTTGTATCTGGATGCCCACCAAAACCTGAAGCCATAATAAATGGTGTTGTTAAGGCAATAAGCATCCTACGTGAGAGGTGTGGGGTGGTTAAATGAAGTTGAAGTACATGTACATCCCCCTAATAATATCGTTAGGATTGTTGGCCATTGGATTTTGGATTGTACCCTTAACATCAGATATCATTCTAACATTATTCCTAGTTGAGTTAGCTTCAACTTCAATATTCTATTTGACATTCATAGTTTTAATTCCATGGCTTCAATCACGTAATGTAGATTTGGATTCAGTTTTCATGTGTGGTTTAGCTAAACCTCCATACATCCATATGGATGAAATCTACATATTTAATCTACCATTCATGGAGGATGAGAAGGGTGAGCATTAACCTCATATTGACATATGCACTTCTATTCTTATCATCGCTAATAATTTCAGCATTTAAATCAAAATATTCCATACACCTCTCCACATTATTGATATTCTCCTCATTAATTGTTAACGCCATACCATTAGCAGGAATATTAGCAGCTGGGTTAGCTGAGCTGGAATCAAAATTGTTTACGGATTTCCTTATTTATGCTATGTGTGAGGTTATATTGATTGTTGGTTTAATATCAACATTATACTCAATCAAATATTTCGATTCTGAATTGAATGGTAGATTTAGATTGTACTTTGCAATTATACCAATTCTATTAGCGACACTAATTGGGCTGGTGTCATCTAGCAATTTGATTTACATGCTATTTTTTCTTGAAGCTTCCACAGCTCTGAGTGCAATTCTAGTTTTGTATGGTGAACGTAGGGGTAGAGCTGTTATTTCAGTTATAGTATACTTGGCCATGTCGATTTTAGAGTCTATTCTAATAATAATTGGGGTATGCCTCCTCATCAATGGTTATGGTTTACACTTCGATCTACTGGATGTTTATAGGTTGAGTAGATATGGGATTTATGATTGGAATTTCAAATTTGCCTCCTACCTAATCCTTTTAGGTTTTGGAATTAAGGCTGGCACATCTCCACTTGCACTCCTATGGCTCCCATTAGTTCACTCGGAAGCACCTTCACCAGTTAGTGCAATGCTTTCAGGTGTAATAATAGAGTCTGCATATATCCCAATATTGAAATACGTTTATTCACTTTCACCAATAATTTCAATGGATGTGGGGGCTTTCATAACCCTTTCAGGTTTAATTAATATTGTCCTTGGAGTGTTGGGGATGATAATTGATAGGGATATTAAGAGGGTTATAGCCTTCAGTAGCATTTTGAGTATGGGGTTCCTAGGTTCATCAATTGGTTTAAGTGTTTCCATGAGTGGTTATGAAGCATATCTATGCATTTTTGGATCAGCATTATACCTATTTGCACATTCAATTGCTAAGGCACTCCTCTTCCTATCTGCAGGTTTGTATGTGAAGGTTTTCCATGAGAGGAATTGGCTTAAACTTTCAATGGCAACTAGGTCTATGCCCATCACTTCACTCATCATTATTTTAGGTGGGATGAGCGTTTCAGGTTTACTTCCATTCTTCTCAGGTTATTATGGTAAGCATATGGTGATGGAATCAATCATTTATTCTGGCAATCAGTTTTATGGTATTCCAAGCTCAATATATGAGGGTTTAATATATCTCAGTGGTATAATAGTTTTATGTGTTTTCCTCGGAATAGTTGTGGCTTCAGCTAGGGGTAGTGGCGTTTTTAGGGAGAAACCAGATTTAATGTTTACCTCCATAATCCTCTTAGCTTTAATATCAATTATAATTGGTATAATGTATCATGGCTTTCTAGCCTATGGAGTATCCCTCCATAATGATGTTATGTTTAAATTTATGGATTTATGGTGATCTGGGATGAAGAGTTTAAATGATGTTTTAAATGAGCTTGGAAACATCCTTAAACCCGATTTTGAAATTACTGGTTATGGTTGTGGAGGTAAGCATGTACGTGTTAAGACCAGTCCAAATAGGCTTCTGGATGCAGCTAAATACATGCTTTCCATAGGCTCTAGAATTGTCCATGTCACAGCTTCAGACATGGGTTTTGATGGTATTAGGCTCATGCACATCTACAGTCTTGAACACATAGATAGACATGCCCATGTAATATTGTATGCTTATGGTGATGGTGAACCAGCGAAGTTTCCATCAGTTGCACAATTGACTTATCAAGCTAATTGGGCTGAGAGGGAGACTATGGAGCTCCTTGGAGTTGAGTTTGATGGTCACCCCGACCCTAGACACATCTTCCTCCCCTTTGAGTGGCCTAACCCAGTTGAGAGTTCCAGTGAATCTAAGGCTGGGGTTAAGCAAGTCACTCTACCCATAGGTCCATATCATCCGGCAATGCTTGAAGGTGGATTCTTCAAGTTATTCGTTGATGGTGAAGATGTTGTTGATGTGGATATTAAGGTTGGTTTGAATCATCGTGGGATAATGAAGTTGGCTGAGAGTAGGACTTTTTGGCGTGACCTATTCCTTGTTGGTAGGATATGTGGTATATGTAGTGTTCCGCATCAATTGGCTTTCGTGAATGCTGTGGAACGCATTCTTGGGGTAAATGTCCCTGAGAGGGCTGAGTATATTAGGGTTTTAATGGCTGAGTTGAATAGGATACATAGTCACCTCCTATGGCTTGGCGTTGCAGGAGACTTGATTGGCTTTAAAACTTTGCTCATGTGGGCTTGGAAGATTAGGGAGCCAATACAGGATTGCATTGAATTGCTATCGGGCAATAGGGTTCATGCAGATTCCATGAGTATTGGCGGCGTAAGATTCGATGTCACTAAGGAGCAGCTTAGTAAAGTTGAAAGTAAACTGCTTGAAGTTAAGAGGGATTTCAAAAAACTAGCTGAAGATATAGCTTCACATAGCATTGTTAGGCGTAGGACTGAGGGTGTAGGTGTCATGTCTCTAAGTGATGCTAGGGAGGCTGGAGCTGTAGGGCCAACTGCTAGGGCTAGTGGATGGAAGATTGATGTTAGAAGGGATAGTCCATACTCATTCTATGATGAGGGGCATATAAGTTGGGATGTTGTGGTTGAGGAGGCTGGGGATGTACTTTCAAGGGTTATGGTTAGAGTTAAGGAAACCCTTGTATCCATAGATATATGTCTACAATGTGTTGATAGGTTGAAGAGTATTGGTGGACCAGTAGCTACTTCAGAACTTAAACCATTCCCTGAGGGTGAAGCTTTAAGTAAGGTTGAAGCTCCTAGGGGTGAACTAGTCTACTACGTAATTTCGAATGGTATGGATATACCGCACACTGTTAGGATTAGAACTCCAAGTTACCGTAATATTGCAGCCCTCAAATTCATGCTTAAAGGTTGTAGACTTGCAGATGCACCAATAATTATTGGTAGCGTTGACCCATGCTTCTCATGCACAGATCGTGTAATGATAGTTGATTCCAAGAGGGGGGAGCAGTGGACTTTGAGTGGTGATGAATTTAAGAATCTAGCATTTAAGGGTTGGAGGGGGTGATGGTTGTGCTCCTAGCAATAATATTTATTCCAGTGTTATGCTTCATCCTTGGAGTCTTGTTCAATTATGAGATTAGGAAGGTTTATGCTAGGAGTCAGTATAGGCTTGGACCACTACTTTCAATGCATGGTGAGTTGAGGGGGCTTTTAGGTTCAAGTAGGGTTTTACAACCCCTCTACGATGTTTTGAAATTGATGTTTAAGGAGACGATTATACCTAGAAGTGCACGTAAAGGTTTATTTGTTTCATCACCAATAGTAAGCTTCATCCTGGCAGTTTTATCCACATACTTTATATCTTATGGTGGTTTAAGCTTGCTTGCAGATAATCCGCTCAGCATAATCTTCATAACATACATTTTAATTGGTGTATCCCTATTCTGGGTTTTGGGTGGTTTGGCATCATCATCACCTTGGAGTGTTGTTGGATCTAGGAGGGAGGCTGAGCTGATGCTTGTAATTGAAGTTTCATTGCTCTCATCAATATTCTCTTCAGCCATAATATCCAATTCATTATCGATTGGCGGCATCATGAGTTTTCAGCTGAAATCCTATCCAATAATCCTTCTAAACCCCTTCGCAGCCATAGTTTTCATAATTGCAGTACTTGGGAAACTGCACTTCAACCCATTCGAAATACCTGAAGCTGATGTGGAGATAGTTTCAGGTCCATACACAGAATACTCCGGAAAACTTCTAGCAACAATATTATCCTCAAAATACATTCTAACATCAGTCCTCATCGGATTGTTTGTAAACCTATTCCTTTCAGGGGGACTTATACTGCCACCAACAAGCATATACAATCAAATATTCAACTTCATAGTCTTCCTATTGGAGTGCTTCATAGTCACACTCATAATATCCATAGTTCACTCAATAGCCCCAAGATTTAGAATTGATCAAGCAGTCTCATGGGCCATCAAGTACCTATGGCCCTTATCCGCATTCTCCATAATATTCTCCATAATCATCAGGTTTATTTTGGGGGTGGCATGAATTGCTCAAATCATTTAAGAGAGCCATTGAAGCTCTAAGTAAACCATACACAATTAAGTATCCTGCTGGTGTTGGCGTTGAGAAGTATAGTAGTGTTCCAGAAACTCTGCGCGGTATGCCCGAATTCAATGCAGATAAATGTATTGGGTGCAGTGCATGCGTTAGCCAATGTAGTAGCGGTGCATTAACATACATAGACGCGGAGGGTAAACGTAATTTAAACATTAATTTGAATAAGTGTGTGTTTTGTAGGCGTTGCGCCGAAGTATGCCCTGAAGATGCATTAACCTTAACCACTAAATTCGAAATAGCATCAAACAATAAATCGGAACTCAAAGTTTCAAACACAATTGAACTTTCAAAATGCATTAACTGCGGAAACTACTTTGCACCAGAAAAGCAACTTAACCGCATCACCGATAGGTTAATGAGTGGATTAAAGGAGGCTAAAGCCATACAATACGCCCAAGAAGATCTACCAAAATACCTACACCTATGCCCAAATTGCAGAAAAACCCTAAGCTTCAAACTAAATATCCACACAAGGAAGCACGTCCTATATGACAAATCTTAACATAACAACTGCAACCAATTACGACCCAACATCAATCCTACAATCCCTACCCTATCTAACAATAAGCTTCATCCTATTAACCATAATCATATACTTAAGCTCCAAAATAGTCGGACTCAAAAGCCTCCCCCTAGCCATAGCCTCCTCCACAATGATCATGCTAATGAACTCAATAATATCATCATTCAACCAATTCCAAGCCTCATACATCCTAAAACTCATAATATACCTATCCATCATAAAATTCATATACAGATCAAGCTGGTCCAGAAGCCTATTCATACTAATAATAACCTACATCCTCTCCAGCCTAACACGACTCATAACACCAACAATTCCAATGCCAATCTAAACCTACCATCAAAAAACGGTAACTCGACGATGAGCAATCTTAATACGTCGATATATATATAGCTTTACCAAATTATATTTATAGTGGGCTCGCTCATTTCCTCATAAAGTGATAATCATGAGGAAATACCTAAACAAAAAATGCATAACAATCTTTTTAACAATACTCTTAGCGTTTATTCTGTTAGGAAACTATTTCACATGCCCACAACACTTAAACCCAATTGGGTTAGAATCTTTCAATAGATCTCTAATCTGGTTTAAAGGTATAAAATTTAATAGCACAATAATCCATTATAGTGGTTTTCTTGGGGAGGCTGATTTCGGATTAATCATATACATCCCCACACCCATATTTAGCCCAATAAATCCACGAGACATTTATGAAATAAACGTTATAGTAAAGAAGATAAATGAGAAAACATACAATCCATTAGTAAAAGGCTTTATCGTAACGGTTGAAGCGATCAACTTATTCGCTTATCGCAATGACACCACTATTGACTGGTATGCCACCACCTCCTTTCTTTATTATAAATCTTTCCCCGGTAATTTATCCGAATCCATTTTCGTTTATCACATTCATCGTGGTCGCGATTACCTCCCAAAAACTTTGTATGCACATATTGACTATGCAGTCCATGTAATCATAAACCCATATGCCGAAATATGGTATAGCGAATTCAAATACATAACCATTGGATTCCATGTAAAAGTCTATAGTGGAAGCGTAACTATGCCAATAATCGTAAAGCCAGAATAGCGGGAAACTCATATATCATTTCCTTGATTACTTTTCCTCATGTTTTTAGAAACGCTTTTAGGTTTATTGCTTATACTTGGTATTGATTGTTATGTCAGAGGATTTGAGGATGGTTTTGGAAGAATTGAGGCAGATGCGTGAATCTTTGATGCATATGTTCTTGGCTTTGGATAAGCGTATTGACGATGTTTTGTGGTATAATATGCTTGGGGATGTTGCAAGGATATTTAAGTTTAGGATGGTTGGTCCTCCTCCAAGTAAGGTTCAAAAGCCGAATGCTCCTGGGGCTAGGAATCCAGTGATATTCTGGAGTTACGTATTCCTACCGAAGGATCTTGATAAAAGTCAGAAGTATCCATTGATAGTCTTACCTCATGGTGGAGTTCATGCGAATATGAGTACTGCTTCAGCGAATATTGTTAGGGAGTTGTTGGCTCAGGGATACTTGGTGGTGGCTCCAGAGTATCGTGGTAGTACTGGTTATGGGAAAGCCTTCTATGAGTTGATAGATTATGGTGGATTGGAGATTGAGGATACCCATGCAGCTAGGAATTGGATGGTGGAAAACTGTAGGTATGTTGATCCCAATAGGATTGGGATTGTTGGTTGGAGTCATGGTGGACTTCATACTCTAATGAACATATTCTTCTATCCAGACGATTATAAGGTTGCATATGCTGGTGTTCCCGTTAGCGATTTGATAATGAGGATGGGCTATAAGGGGCAGAATTATAGAGACTTGTTTATCGCCAATTATCACGTGGGTGTGGATGTCTGTGATGATGTTGAGGAGTATAGGCGTAGATCTCCAGTGCACTATGTTGATAGGCTTAAAACTCCACTATTAATTCACACGACAACCAATGATGAGGATGTAAACTACCTTGAGGTTTTAAACCTTATAAATGCACTTAAAGCCGCTGGCAAGGAGTTTGAGTATAAAATATTTAAGGAGGCTCCTGGAGGACACTCCTTCAATAGAATTGACACATTGTTTGCAAGGGAAGTTAGAGCAGAAGTCTACAGTTTCCTAGCAAAGTATTTGCATCCCAAACGTCCATTGACATCTGCTGGTGAGTTGAATCCATTCGAATTATAAATCCCATATCAATACCCCTTATTTTTGTAAGGGTAAAACTTAAATTGAAGTATTACTATTGTCATTTTATGAGTGAATTCGTTTTCGAGGGTAGAGCAGCATTATCCTCAGGTGTGAAATCAAAAGTTTTTGTTGATGATAGGGAGATTGCAACGATAAGTCCTCCTGTGGAATTTGGTGGTGAGAGAGGGTATCCCACACCGGAAAATCTCTTCGCAGCAGCTCTTGCTTCATGTATGAACACCCTCTTCCTATTAATAGCGGGTAACTCAAAACTCGGTATACAAAGCCTTGAGACAATAGCCAAAGTTAACATGCGTGTGGAAGGTTTGGAGAAGATAATTTTTACGAAAATAGATTTCACAATAAATGTTAAGTTGCTTAAGGATACTAAGTGGGAGCGTGAGAAAGCTTACTCCTGCTTTGAAATGGCGCAAAGGATATGCCCAGTAAGGCAATCTTGGGGTGAAGCAGTCCCAATAACCTTCCATCTAAACATACTGTGATAAGCTTCATATACTCCCCCTCAAATCTTTTTATGGTGTCCCCCATTGAAGTTTAAAGGAGTTTATAAAGCTACGAAACTAATTAAAGTTTCCATGGAGGTTGATAATGGCATTATAAAAAGTATTAGGATTACTGGTGATTTCTTCATGTATCCGGAGGATGCTATTAGAGGGTTGGAGAATGCATTGGTCGGTGCAAAATTGGATGCTGTTGAGTTGGATGGGAGGATTTCAAAATTTCTCTCAGAGGGGTCTGTGGAGTTTCCCATGATGACTGCCAGAGATATTGTTAATGCAATACTTTCAGCTAAACCTGAAGGGTAGAGGTGTACATTGGTATTGCTGGATTATATTAGGGTATCCATTGGTACCGCTGCTAAACTGGGTTTACTGAGAATTAGGGTTTTAGCTGAACCCACAACAGCGTACCTCATGACCTTTGCTGATGGTAGGTGTATGGCTAATTGCGCATTTTGTACTCAAGCTATGGGTAGCAAGTCCGACCCAGAATACTTATCCAGAGTTACTTGGCCAAAATTCAAATTCAATGATGTTCTAAATGCAATTGAACATGCTAATGGATTTAGACGGATATGCATTCAAACCCTAATATACCAAGGATACGTTGAAGATACTGCAAACATAGTTTCAAGTATAAGGAGAGTCACGAATCTGCCAATATCGGGTTCAATACATCCTAGAAGTATTGATGATATTATCCTCTTAAAGAATTGTGGTGTTGATAGGATTGGGATAGGGGTTGATGCTGCATCTGAAATGGTATTTAGGGAAGTGAAGAAGACTTTCTCTTGGAGTAAAACTATGAATATGGTTTTGAAGGCTGCGGAAATTATGGGTCCATATAAGGTTTCAATACACTTAATCTATGGTTTAGGCGGATCCGATAAAGAATTCATATCCATGATTAATAGACTATACGAGTCTAAGATTAATGTTGGTCTATTCGCATTCACACCAATGGAGGGTACATCCATGGAAAATCATCCGAAACCAGATATATCATCATATAGAGCCGTACAGTTAGCTCATTACCTAATAAAACACAATATGGCAAACATGGATAACTTTGAATTTGATGATTCTGGGAGGCTTAAAGCAATAAACATCGATAAAACCCTATTGGCTAGGGTTGTTGAAAGTGGTGAACCATTCAAAACGTCTGGGTGTCCAGACTGCAATAGACCATTCTACAATGAGTCTCCAGGTGAAACCATATACAACTATCCAACAATAGACATGGCTTTAATGGATTTATGGAAAATAAAATTACAATTAAAACACATACTTAACCATGGAAAAGAATTTTAACAAGGTATATTCATGAGCTTTATGGAGAAAAAAGGTTGAGAGTTTATTTTATGTTTTACTTTTTCCATGCGTCTAGTGGTGGTTTATGGTCTGGTGGTATTGGAGGTTTATACTTCCTACCCCTAAGTCTCTTGGCATGCTCTTCCTTCGCTTTTTGGAGTAGTTCAGGTGTTGTTAGTAGGTCTAATGCTGTTGCAGCCATCGTTTTTGCTGCAAATATTAATGATTTATGTCCTAGGCCAACACCGCTTTGAGCAACATTCTGCCATGAATGTCCAGGCGTACCAAGAACCCATGTTGCTGTTCCAAATTCCACAGTCGGAGCCTTCCAACTTACTTCTGCCACATCTGTAGAGCCATGGCTGATTTCCCCTTCACCCCATGGGTCTGGTATCTCGTCATCCATCAATTTATCGATGAGATTCTCCCATCCAGGCCTCTTAGACTTCTTAAGCTGTTTTATCTTCTCCTCCAAACTTATAGTTTTAGCAATTTCTTGTGCAAATTTTATGTCTTCATCACTATACTTTGGCAGGCCAATCAGCCTCATGTTTTTAACTATGGTTTCAGCGATGGTTCTATTTGGTATTGTGTTATGCAATCCCTCTATTAACTCCACTTTGTGTTGTGTTTGTGTCATTAGTGCTGCTCCCTTAGCTATGTCTAGGATCCAATTATAGATTTCCTCAACTTGCTCCCTCTCAGGAGCCCTAACATAATACCAACTCCTAGCATATGGAGGCACAATATTAGGCTGATCCCCACCCTTCTCTATCACATAGTGAATCCTAGCATCCTGAATAACGTGTTCACGCATATAGTTGACGCCAATATTCATAAGCTCAACAGCATCAAGAGCACTCCTACCAGCCTCAGGACTACCACCAGCATGAGAAGCCCTACCATAAAAATGGAATTTGGCAGAGTTTATTGCTAGGCTACTCATTAATGTTGCTCCATTCATTGTGCTTGGGTGGTGGCTTATTGATGCATCGATATCGTCGAAATATTCATCTCTAGCCATGAATAGTTTTCCGCTGAAGTTTTCCTCTGCTGGACACCCATAGAATCTAATAGTCCCCTTAATACCAAACTTCTCCATGGCATACCTAACGGCAATAGCTGCAGCCAAACCACTAACACCATGAATATTATGACCACAACCATGACCAGGAGCACCCTCAACCAAAGGCTCTTTCCAAGGGACTTTCTTTTGGGATAATCCTGGTAATGCATCATATTCGCCTAAAATTGCAATTACTGGTTTTCCACTTCCCCATTCTGCTACGAAGGCTGTTGGCATACCAGCAATGCCACGTATAACTCTAAAACCATGCTTCTCCAACTCATCAGCCAATAGACTAGAGGACTTAAACTCCACAAGACCAAGCTCAGCAAACTCCCAAACCAAATCAGAAACCTCAACAAAACGCCCCTCATACTTATCAATAATGCTTAAAGCATACTCCTTTTCCTTTGTCATTGTTGTCATTTTGGGTCCTCATGTTATAGGTTGTCTTTCACTCTTTTTATCGCTTTCGTTTAGCAACTCTTTTTAATTTTGTTGAGGATTTTATTTTGTGGTTTGTTTGAGGGTTAGGAGTTTAACTTTCCTCATTCCATCGAAATCTCTAAAGGATTTCTCTGCAATTTCCGGATTTGTACGGGATGTTGTTGGTGAAGCTTCTAAAAGTTTTGGTTTGGATGTTTGGACTTTTAGGTTGGCTGTTGATCCGCAGAGTTTTAGGAATCTGCCTGAATTAGTGGAGTTTTTAGATGATGTTTCTGAGCCATTCAATTATTATGCAATTCCATTAATGTGTAATTCATCTCTAAATGTGAATTATGTTGCAGATTTGCTTGGGGATTTTGATAAGCTATTCATATCCTTGTATGGGGGTTTGGATCAGCTTAGAGTGTTTAGGGATTTGTTGATAACTATTAGGAGGAAGCTTCCATTGGAGGCTTTCGTGAAGGTTTCATTTTCAGTGGGTGGAAACATTATTACGCCATATTTCCCATCGGCTTCCGCTGGAAGTAGTCCGATGCTTTCAGCTTCACTACTATATGTTAAAACTTTGATTGAGGGTTTGAATAATGGTGTTCCAATGTTGAATACCATTTTGGATTGTGTTAAGCGTGTTAAGGGGTTTATAACGTATTTGGCTGAGTACTTCAAGTTTCCATTGGTGGGTTTGGATTTATCCATATCTCCATGGATGGATGAGAGTGTTGTTGATCTCTTGGAGGTTTTTGGTAATGTTAGGTTTGGGGATGTTGGAACTTTGAAATCCATTTATGATGTTAATGGGGTTTTGAGGCATGCTGCTTCAATGGAGCCTTCTTCCATTGGGTTTAATGAACTCATGCTTCCATATGCTGAGGATTCGAAGCTTATGCAATTGGGTTTTGAGGGTAAGCTTTCAGCTTACGATCTACTGCGATATTCCTCCATTTGTGTTGCAGGGTTTGATATGGCTGTTCTTCCAAGAATGGATGATGATCTCCTCACCAGATTCCTCCTAGACGTTTACTCAACTTTAAGTGTTAAGTATAGGCCTAATGGGATTAGGGTTGTTTTGAGTGATGGTGGTTATGGTGATGTTGCTGATTTAGGCTTCTTAGGGAAAGCTCCAGTTATGAAGTTAATTTAATTTGCATGAACCTTCACTTTACCTTCAACGGTTATATGCATTTCCCTCAGGATGTTCTCGTATTGTTCAGAGTTGTATATGCATCCTGGATCTGGTGCTAATATGTCTTTGAAGTATGCGTATGCCCTTGCTCTACATCCACCACAAATATATCTAAAGCTACATTTACCGCAATTCTCCCTTAAAATGTCTTTGCTTTGGAAGGCTGATAGTATTGGCGTATTATTCCATATATCCCTAAACCTCTTCTCCCTAATGTTTCCAAGGATTATGTCTGGTATGAAGACGCATGGAGTTACATCTCCATTTGGTTGTAGTGCACAATATATTCTTCCAGCACCACATCCACCGATGAATTCAGCCAAATAGTTGAGTCCAGCTACTGCTGGACCTGTATAGAAGTGTACTGGGCTTACGTATGTTCCATGCGACTTTTGAATTACAACTCTAGCATATTGAGGGGCTGTGGAGAGGACTTCTATACCATAATCCTTCATTGCCTCATATAGTATTGTTAGGAATTCTTCCCTCTCCCATGGATCTAAATCCTCCTTAACTATCCATTCCCCCCTCCCCACTGGTATGAAATTGAAGAATATCACCCTCTTTACACCTAAATCCCTTGCTAAACTAATTATCTCCCTACATTCCCCATAATTCCTCTTTACGGCTGTTACAGCTATTCCAGTGAATATCTCGTTCTTCACGCAATTCTTTATTCCCTCCACAGCCTTCTTCCATGCTCCATTAACCCCTCTAAATTCATCATGTTTAGCTGGGTTTGCTGAGTCTAAGCTTACTTCAACATAGTTTATCCCAATCTCCCTCATCTTCTTTGCAGCTTCATCTGTTATTGTAGTTCCATTGGTTGCCACTGCAGTGTAGAATCCTCTATTCACAGCTTCCTTGGCCACTTGGAAGAAGTGTGGGTGTATGAGTGGTTCTCCCCCTGAGAAGGCTATTGCCGATACCCCTGCCTCCTCCAGTTGCCTCAATGCATCCATCTTCTCTTCGAGTGTCAATTCCCCCTCCATTATTGATGATGCATTCTGGTAGCAGTGTTTGCATTTAAGGTTGCATAGGTTTGTGAAGTTCCATACCACTAGGAATGGTGAATCCAGCTTTTGTGGTACAGTTACCCCATATTTCCCTAGGCTCCTCAAAATTACTTCTAGCCCCCTCCTCAACGCTTTATTCTTGAATAGCTTTTTAGCTTCCCCCTCATTTACCTTCATTACTTTTGCTCCTAAGCTTATAATTTCGGAGATTATTGATGAAGCTATTTTTAGAGTTAAATTTCCTGCTTCCTCCTCCCCAGAGTATATTGTTAATGCATGGTTTAATAGTGATCTACCATTATACTCATGTGTTGATAGAAATCTTATTATTGGGCTTCCGAAAATTGTTCTTATAAGTATGATGTTTTCCGTTGACATTCCTTCAATTTTATGATTGGCTTTTCTCGGATAAAAATTTACTTATTTCTGGGTTTCCCATATTTTCACATAAAAATTTAGTTCAAAAAACCAACTCTACTCCTCTTACCCTATTTATCTTCTATTTTCCATCCATCTATCTTCTAGGTCTTCTCCCCTCAAATCTTCTAGGGCCTGATCTCCCTCTACTAAATCTACTTTCCCTCCTCTCTTCCTGCTCGTATTGTACGAGTGAGAGGTTGTTTTCCGTGTTTACTTCCATTTCTGGTGCATTTTCCACTGTTTCGAAGCTTCCATATCTTCCAACATTTAACCTCATGCTACCTCTGAATAGGCTTACGAATCCATTCTTTATCTTTATTACCATTCCCTCATCTACTCTGTCTATGGCGTCATCCCATAGTGTTAGGTATATTGCTCCAGTTTCGTCTCCAACTAGTATGTCTGCTACTCTGTGTGCTCCGCCACTAACCATTCTGGGTTCGCCCTTCGATGCCACTTTAACCATTAGGTTTACGCTTCTGGTGTTTGGCTTCAGTTGCTCTATCTTCGACAGGCCCTCTTCCTCATAGCTCATATTTCGAGTTCACCTCAATTTAACCCCTATACGCTTTTATTTAAGGGTTTTGGTTTGGAAAGCTATTTCTATTTTTAATGTTAAATATTTGTTTTTGGTGGTGTACTTGATTGACCTTTTTAAGGCGAGGTGCGATGAGATTGTTGGGAAGCTTGAGGGTGAGGGTATTGATGGCCTCCTACTATTTCCAGGTGCAAATCTATACTACTTCACTGGTGTAAGTATTGGTTTGTCCGAGAGGCTTACAGCTGCCTACATATGTGCTAATGAGGATTCATTTATTTTGGTTCCAAAGCTTGAGGAGGAGCTTAGGGGGCAACGTACATGGATAAGTAGGATTGAGGTTTGGGATGAGGATGAAGATGCCATTGAAATATTGTCTAAGCTTATTGTTGAGTGTAAACCTAGATTTGGCGTTATAGGTTTATGTGAAGATGCCCCTTGGGGGTGGGTTAACAGGCTTCAATCAAAGCTTAATGGAGTACACTTCATAGATGTCTCCAGCATGGTTTATGGTATGAGGATGATTAAGAGTGAATGGGAATTGGAGAATATTAGGAGGGCATGTGAAATATCTGATAAGGCTGTTGAAACAGTCTTTCAAAGCCTATCTGAAGGTGTTACTGAGCTTGAGTTAAGCCATATTTGTGCATCTAAGATGAGGGAGCTTGGAGCTACACCGCAATTCTCCACAGTCCTATTTGGAGCAAAGTCGGCTCTCCCTCATGGATACTCTGGAATTTCAAAGTTGAGGAGGGGGGATGTTGTTTTAATAGATGCTGGTTGCTCTGTTAATGGATACTTCTCAGACATAACTAGAACCGTAGTTTTTGGTTCACCCAGTGAATTTCAGAGTAAAGTTTGGGATATAGTCTATAGGGCTAATAGGTATGCTATTGGCAAAATTAAACCTGGCGTAACATGTGGTGAAGCTGATTTCTTTGCTAGGAGTATTATTGAAGGTGAAGGTTTTGGTAAGTACTTTACGCATAGGCTTGGTCATGGAGTTGGATTGCAAGTTCATGAACCGCCATACCTCGTTAAGGGGAGTGGGCTGGAATTGAAGCCTGGTATGGTTTTCACAGTGGAGCCTGGAATATATTTGAAGGGTGAGTTTGGGGTTAGAATAGAGGATACTGTGGTGTGCACTGAGGATGGATGTAGATCTCTAACCAACTTTAAGCGTTCCATAACACCATAAGCTACCAAACCTTTAAAAACTATTTATTTCAAAATATTTTCATGCTTAACACGGTTTTCAATTATATTGATGAGAATTTTGAGAAGTTCATATCTGATTTGAGGGAGATTTGTAGGATTCCATCCATTGCAGCTCAGAATGTTGGTATAGTGGAGGCTGTGGATAAGCTTAGGGTTATGTTTGAGGATGCTGGTTTAAACGTTAGGGTTTTGAACGTGGATAAGGGTAATCCACTATTATATGCGGAGTATAAGCCTAGATCCTACAAGAAGACGCTACTATTCTATAATCATTATGACGTTCAGCCGCCAGATCCACTGGATTTGTGGGTGACACCGCCATTTGAGCCAAGTATAAGGGATGGGAAGATATTTGCTAGGGGTGTTGCGGATAATAAGGGGAATATAATTGCAAGATTGAAGGCTGTGGAGTCCATGTTGAATGTTTTTGGCGACTTACCCATAGCAGTTAAATTTGTTGTTGAGGGGGAGGAGGAGATTGGAAGCCCCTCACTTCCAAGCTATGTTAAGAGTTATGGTAACATGTTTTCAGCGGATGCTGGTATATGGGAGTTTGGTTATAGGGATGTGAGTGGCCGTCCAGTTATTACATTGGGTGTTAGGGGTATTGCATACTTTGAATTTAGGGTGAAGGGTCCGAGGGTGGATGTTCATAGTGGTGAAGCTGCCATCATACCTAACCCCGCTTGGAGGCTCATATACTTCTTGAATAGTTTGCGTAGTGATGATGGTAGGATATTGATAGATGGGTTCTATGACGATCTAAAGCCAGTTGAGAGGGAGGATGAGGAGCTTTTAAAGAGCATACCATTCAATGATGAAGAGATTATCAAGAGGCTTGGTATAAGGGGGTTTGTGGGTGGCATTAGGGGGTTTGAAGCTTTAAAATCCATGCTATTCAATCCAACTTGCAATATTGATGGGCTGTATTCAGGATACATTGGTCAAGGTTCAAAGACGATAATACCAAGCCATGCCATGGCTAAAGTGGATTTCAGACTTCCACCTGGATTAACTTGTCAAAGTCTTTTGGAGAAGCTTAAGAGGCATATGGATAAGTATGGTTTCAACGATATTGAAGTCTCACTATTATCTGGGTATGAAGCTGCAAAAACTGATTTGAAAGCTGAGATAGTTAAAGTGGCTTTATCTTCGGCAAGGGAGATTTATGGTTTAGAGCCCATAGTCTACCCAATATCCTCTGGTAGTGGTCCAATGTATCTCTTCGTAAATGAGCTTAAAATACCAATGATCTCCGTGGGCGTGGGATATCATGAATCCAACAACCACTCGCCAAACGAGAATATAAGATTGGAAGATTTCAAGCTTGGCATTAAACATATAGTTAAGATAATTGATATGATGGGGAGAATATAATTTATAGATTATGGGTTGAGTTGAAATGAACATTGATGTTCACAATCACTTCTACCCACCACAATATATTGAAGAATTGAAGATTGGTGGAGGCTACGCATCCATCGACTTCAATGAGCATGGAAATTTGATCATAAGGTATGAGGGGGATTACAATGTGGTGGTTAAACCGCACATTGATGTCTTGGAGAGGATTAAGGTTATGGATAAGTATGGTATAGATATGCAAATACTAACTTTAACCACTCCTGGCGTTGAAAGGGAACCTGTGGATAGGGGGGTTAAATTGGCTAAAATAGTTAATGATTCGTTTTCAGAGATTGTTGAAAAGTATCCGGATAGGTTTAGGGCTCTTGCAATCTTACCATTGCAATCCCCAGAAATGGCTTTGGAGGAATTTAGGAGGGCAATTTTGGATTTGGGGCTGAATGGTGCCATAATATTCTCAAACATTAATGGTAAACCTCTTGATTCAAGGGAATTCTGGCCCATATATGGTGAAGCTGAAAGGCTGGGTTTCCCATTATTCATACATCCCACATCCCCAATAAACTTCAAGTTCATGGAGGATTATAGGATTGTGCCAATGTTCGGTTTTCCAGTGGACACCAGCTTAGCAGTTTTAAGGTTAATTTTAAGTGGAGTTATGGAGAGGTTTCCTTCACTGAAGATTGTTGTTGCACATCTTGGAGGGGTTTTACCATACATTATTGGTAGAATAGATACTTGTATTCAGGCATACCCTGAAGCTAAGAAGGTTATTAATAAGCCAGCATCAGCATATCTCAAAAATATATATTTTGACTCCATATGCTACAACAACAATATATTAAAGTTTTCATGTGCGTTTCTCGGTGCCAATAAAATAATGCTTGGAACAGATTTCCCACACCAAATAACTGATATTGAAAATGCTGTTTGGAGAGTGAAGCAGTTGGGGGTAAGCGGGGAAGAAGAGAAGATGATTCTGGGGGAGAATGCCATTAAAGTTTTCAAAATAAATTGAAAGTGAAATTGTTTTTACTGCAATATTTCTTTAATCATTTTGTTTCATGTTTCTCTAGTGTTTTTGCCATTATGAATTGGCCTACTCTATGGAAGCCTTTACCCCAATTGTGTAATGGTACTGGGTTATCCCTAATATTCCATCCCGTTTTCTGGTTGAAGTATTTTGGGTTTGCCTTTGCATTTACAACTTGCCCTATAAATAGTGTGACATCATTTGATTCAACTTTATCCCATAATTCACATTCGAGGACTGCTATGGCATCTTCAACTATTGGAACTGTTAATTCATCACCCTCCACAGCCTTCAATATCTTGGTTTTATCCATCTCCCTACCACTAACAGTTCCAACTGTGTATAGTTCGTTGACTCTATCTATTGGAAGTATGTTCACTGAAAACTGCCTATACTCACGTATCAATTCATTGGTCAAACTCCCCTTACCTATGGCTACGCAGACTAGTGGGGGTTCTTCACCCATGGGTGTAACCCAGCTTGCAGCCATGAAATTCACTTTCTCACCAAACTTCCCAGAACCTATAACATATGCTGGTCTTGGATGCAATATCAAATAGAATTTATCCAAATCAATCTTCTCCAACTCCATATCATTCACAATAAATTTCTATAAAACTTCACCTTATATCATTATTGTGGATGCAAGTGAAATTCGCCGTAAATTGATTTCACATCTCCCCTCCAATGCAAATTTTAAACCAGTTTTAGTATCCAGTCCTGGTAGAGTTGACTTCCTGAATACCCATCAAGATTATAAGGGTTTACCAGTAGTTCCAGTTGCCATTAATCTTAGATGTTATGTGGCTGGTGTTAGGGGTTGTGGTGGAGTTGTAAATTTCACTTCACTAAATATTCCCAATGGTTTTGATAGTTTCAGTATTGGTGATTTCAATCTTATTGGTGGTGGATGGTTTGGGGATTATGTTAGAGCTGTTTTCAAGTCTATGGATGTTTTCGGCTTCAAACTAAATGGCATTAATATTGTTTTGTGGAGTGAAATACCCATGGGTTCCGGTCTTGCAAGTAGTGCTGCCCTTGAAGTTTCAATAATTAAGCTTGTATCCGAAATTTATGGGTTGAATCTAGATAGGCATAGGATTGCTGAATTGGCTTACTTCGCTGAGCATGATGTTATGGGTATTCCTTGTGGTAGATTGGATCAGTATGCATGTTCTTATGGTGGAGTAGTTCTCCTAGATCCTAAGCCTCCATGCACCATTGAGCATCTACCCCATGAAGACTTAGTTTTCGTGGTTGTGGATTCAGGAGTTCATAGGAGGATTTTCAATGTTCACCCAGTTAGACAGGCTGAGCTTAATGAAGCTTTAAGGATATTGTTATTTGAGGTTGGTGTTGATGAGAATCTGAAGTCTAAGCTTTCAACATCCTATGATAGAGTTTCATGGCATTTAATTTCTGAGGAAGATCTCAAACCATACTTGAATTCCATACCCAAAAAGCTTGCCAATAGACTCATATTCACAATTAAAATGAATAAATCCACGATTTACGCTGTGAATTTAATTAAGGGGGTCATTAAACCTAGATTTGAAGATCTTAGTAGCCTCATGAATTTAGAGTGTCATGTGGATTTTGAAGATAAATTGAGTTTGCTTGGTTTAATAGTTAATTATCAGCATGAACTTTTGAGGGATTACTATGATGTTAGTCTACCAATACTTGAGGATATTAGGAGGGTTATGATTGATAATGGTGCTTTGGGAGCTAAGATTTCTGGAGCTGGGCTTGGTGGAGCTATTATCGGTTTAGTTAGGGATGAGGGTTCTGCGGAAAGGGTTTGTAAAGCCTGTATTGATCGTGGATTTCCAATGGCATTCTATTCACGTCCATCTGAGGGGGTTAGAGTGGAATACCGCTTTTAGCGTCATATTAACGTTTATATAGGTTGTCTAGGAAATAGTTTTATCATGGATGTCTTGGAAGCCATATTGAAGAGGAGGAGTATTAGGAGGTATTTGGATAAGCCTGTGGAGCCTGAGAAGGTTTTGAAGTGTTTGGAAGCTGCTAGGTGGGCTCCATCAGCTCACAATTCACAGCCATGGCACTTCATAATTGTTAGGGATAAATCTGTTCGTGAGAAGCTTGCAAGCATACATCCTTATGGTAAGCATATGGCCTCCAGCCCAGTGGTTATAGTTGTCTTAGCAGACCCTGAGAAGTCTCCAGTATTCTGGCAGAATGATGCTGGTGCAGCAGTTCAAAACATCCTTTTAACAGCCTTCTCTGAAGGGTTGGGTTCATGTTGGATTGGCGTCCAATTCACACCCTTTGAAAGTGAGTTTAAGAGGATCCTAAACATCCCAGACAAGTTTAGGGTTGTATGTGCAATTACCCTTGGATATCCGGCGCATGAACGCACATCCACTAGAGTTTCATTGGAGGATATTGTGAGCATTGAATCTTATGGTGTAAAGTTGAATGTGGAATCCTTTAAATTTGGTAAACAATAATAATTCTTAATGGTGATCTAAATGAATTTGAAAACCAATGTTGATAGGCTTGTTAAAGTTTCTGTGATAGGTGAAGTGGCAAGCCCAGTATTCAGGTATCCACCATACAACATTTCAGCTTTCGGCCAATTGATAGTGTGCCCAGGGGTTGGTGGGATAAGGTATAATGTTCGCGTTGGAGATTCAGCTGTCAATTGGGTTGCAGATCACGTGGAGCCTGGTGTTAGCATAAAGAATTTATCCAGCTACCCAGGTAACCCTGAAGGGCCTAATAATGCATTGAACGTTCTATCATGTATTGGTAATGAGGCTAGAGTTGTTAGTGGGGAAGCTAAGGGGGCAATTGGATACATCACTGGTAAGCATGGTGGAATAGAACATGTTATGGTGGATTTCCCACCGGAAGTTTTGGATAAACTGGTTATAGGGGATAAAGTTCAAGTTAAAGCCTTCGGTCAAGGATTAAAACTCCTAGACTTCCCAGACATCACAGTAATGAATATAGATCCATCACTACTAATGAAGATGAACCTATCCGTTGAGGGAGATTGCCTCGTAGTTGGAGTTACACATATAATTCCAGCTGGGATAATGGGTTCCGGTTTAGGTAGCAATCAAACATACAGTGGAGATTACGACATAACATTATTCGATGAGGAAACTGTTAAGAAGCATAATTTATCCACACTGAGACTTGGAGACATAGTTGCAATAATGGATGCAGATAGCACTTACGGTAGAATTTATAGGAGGGGGGCTGTAACCATAGGCGTAGTTGTACACACAAATTCATATATTGCAGGCCACGGTCCAGGAGTAACAACTATACTAACCTCAAGCAAAGGTAAAATTAAACCAGTAATAAACGGTAAAGCCAACATAGCATACTACCTAAACCTAAGACCAGAAATAAACTGGTAAAACAATCCAACATCGGCTACTCAAAACCAATCTTTTTTTAAACCTTAATCGCTTTAGCTAGCGATATATATACTTGAATTCAAACTAAAATTTTTGGGATCCGTAATGTTTATTATAAAATCGAATTTGAGAACTATAATTATCATATTGCTCTTCATAGTCTCATTGTATGGTGCAATTGTTGTAGGAAAGGAGCTTAACACAATTCATTTGGCCGTCCTTGTGGTTAAGGATGATAAAGCCGTTAGCGATGCCAATGTATACGTTTTTGCAGTAACCCCGAATGGAACCCGCCTAATGGCAGTGGCCTCTACAGATAATCAAGGAATGGCAACATTTGAATTCTCAATAGGAGAGGTAATCAAACCAATAATTAATTGGAATTCCGTTCAAAAAGCCATACAAATTAGTCCAGGATTCTACATAACCGTCATAGGGAGGGTTGGGGAATACAAGTACTTTGGAACTGGATCCGTGAAATTACCATTAAAAACCATTGGCCCACTGATCACCAGCACAATGGTAGAGCTGAAGGATAGGCTCCTTAAGGTTGAAGGTGCACTTGCCTCCACAGTTAACTACAAACAACAAGCCCCTCCATGGGCCACACTAGTATACAGCAAGGAGGAATCACTAAGAGAAACATTATTCAAAGTGGCTACAGACCCCCATACCACGGCTACCGTTGATTATACTATGAATAAATATGAGGAGATAGCTTTCAAATGCACGTTCTCAGTCACTTTAAAATATAGTGGTACAATAATAATTCCATGGAAAGTTGATAAGGAGATAAGTTGGGTTACATCACAAAGTGAGAAAACACTCTTATTTAATGTTCCGCAGAGTAGCGTTAACTATATTTCATGTTTAGTCACATTTACTTATGAGTGTTGGGAGTATGAGGAGCCTGCTGATGGCGGTGAACTTTATAGGGAGCATAGGGTATACATACGTTATCATCTTCCGGATTCCCTAGATACTACTAAAGGTGTTGACGACATTGGTGGTACTGAACAATTTTTGAAGAGCTCTCCTGGGCAGGGTTTATACCCTGCAAATCCTACAACTGATGTTAAGCTTCGTGAAGATGTAAGTACACAGTTTGCGCTTCCCGGGTTTGGGTTTGTGCGTACCATACCATTAGATTATTTGCCAGTATCATTGGTAGTCTCAATTGATGTGTGTTTAGTTCTAAAGAGTGGGTATGCAGTAGATGCTACAGTAATAGTTTATTGTGAGAGTGGTTATACCGTTTCGGTATATTATATTAAGGTTTATAGGACTGTTAATGCTGATTATAGTTTGCCATGCTGGGCCATTATACTGAAAACATAAAACTTCTTTTTTTTATGTTTTTGTTATAACTTCCTTTATTGTTTATTGGGTTTTCTTGATGTCGTTGTATATTATTTCTGCAATCTTTTTCCCTGATAGTAGCATTCCTCCAAATATTGGTCCCATTCTTGGTAGGTTGTATATGGCTGCAACTGACATTCCTGTTGCGTAGAGTCCTGGTATGATTCTCCCAGTGTAGTCTACCACAAGCTTCTCTGCAAGTTCTGCGTATGCTGATCTCTCCCCCATCACGCTTATGTTTAGTGATGGATTCTTCTTTGAAGCTATGGATATTACTTGTGCTTCATGTCCAGTTGCATCTACAACTGCTTTTGATTCTATGAATAGTGGGTCTACATGTAATCCGGATAGGGGTATTGCCGACCACAATACTACTACGCCAGTTATTCTTGGTGGGTTATCCCTATATATCACGTCATCCACTTGGAGTCCATATACTATCTTTGCACCAGCTTCAATGGCGTTGTAAGCTAGTTTCGTCATTAATTCATATGTGTCTACAACATAGAGTCCTTCATCTGCTTTAACAGCTTTAATGTTCATTTCATCCAGTATCTGTTTTGCCTCTTCACCCACAACAACTTTGTGTAGTAGCATTCCGCCTCCGCCAATCCCTCCACCAAAGCTGAGCCTCTTCTCTATAATCACGGTTTTCAAACCTTTTTCCGCTAGATATTTTGAGGCTGTTAATCCGGAGGGTCCTGCCCCAACTATTGTAACATCATTTTTTATAATGTTTTCCACCCAATCCTTCGCAGTGTACTCCCATATCAGTCTACTTATCCTCCACTCAAGACTCATTATTCACACCATTAAATCAAAGTTTGCATATGTGCTTATATGCTTTAACCTTTCTCCTTTGAGAGTATTTTTGTAATGGATTGTTTCAATATTTCCAGTCTTTCTTTGAATAATTCTGGTTTAGCTCCCATGCCAACTCTTGCAAACCCCTTTAAATCGAATGTGGATCCTGGGCATATTAGTATCCCATATTCTCTGAATAGTTCTTCACATATCTCTTCATCGTCACTTCTATCTATGAATTCCATTAGGAATATTGCTCCAGCCTTCGGCATATGCACTCTAATTTTCTCTAGGTTTTTGGAAGCTTCTTTTAGGATTTTCACATTCTCATTCAATATCCTTTTCGTTCTTTCCAGTATCTTCATTCTTGCTTGTGGTTGTAGGCATTTGGATGCTATTTTATCACTTATCTTTGATGGTGCTATTGTTGTGTAATCCTTTAAGCTCCACATCCTCTCTATCTCCCTTTCCCCAGCTATTATCCATCCGATTCTAAGTCCTGGGAGTCCGTATGCCTTTGATAATCCTGATGTAGCTATAAAGTTTCCACTTTCAAATCCTATATCCGCTATGCTCTTTAACTTATCATCTTCATGTTCTGTTCCAAGGTAGACTTCATCCACAATAACCTTTGCATTTAACCTTTCCGCTTCAACATATACTTCTTCCAATTCCTTTGTGGTTAGATATTGTCCTGTGGGGTTGTTTGGGTTTGTTAGGAATATTGCTTTAGGCTTCTCCCTTCTCATTAAGTTTATGAGTTCCGTTAAATCTATTTTGAAATCGTTTTCCCTCTTCCTCCATATGAAGTTTTGTTTTGCTCCAATCCATTCTGTTAATCCATGTATTTGCATGTAGTTTGGCTTCTCCAGTATTACTTTGTCTCCACTTTTCACTTGCGATAATGTTACCAATAGGTTTGCTTCTACGCTTCCATGGGTTACGAGTATGTTATCCACGTTCAGCTTTGCTTGATAAGTATTCATTATTGCTTCTCTAAGTTCAATGCTTCCCTTAGTCCATCCATATCCAATTGTAAATTCATCTTCAAGTATTGGTTCTCCAATTATCTCTTTGAGTTCTCCAATGCTTAGTGGTTCAACTCCACTTTCACTTAAAAGTATTTTTGCCTTGGTTTCCCTTAGGCTTTGCCATCTTTCAAGTCTAAATTCCCTTAAATCAATCATGTATCACATTAATCCCAGTTAAGCATTTAAACGTTTACCAGAATTCTGGGATATCTTTATTATAATCTCTCTAAACAATTTATACTAAATGTTTGGATGGCGCTCTTGTGGGGTTGATGTGTTTTGAGTTTAGATTTGCTTGAGGATTTGAAGAGGAGGCGTAAGGCTGTTATACTTGCACACAACTATCAGCCCCCAGAAGTTCAGGATTTAGCTGATTTCGTTGGGGATAGTCTTGAAATGGCTTTTAGGGCTGTTGATTTGGATGCTGATGTGATTGTTGTGGCTGGTGTTAGGTTTATGGCTGAAATTGTGGCTGCAATAAACCCAGATAGGATCGTTTTGCATCCGGAACCTAATTCCAGATGTCCATTGGCTGATAGTGTTAATGCTGGTTTGATTTCTGATTTTAGGAGTAGGTTTAAGGGTGTCCCCGTGGTGGTTTACGTTAATTCTCCCATTGAGGTTAAGGCTGCTGCAGACTACTTTGTAACAAGCTCCTCTATTCTGAGGCTTATTTCGAAGTTGAATGTTGAAAATGTGATTTTTGGGCCTGATCGGAATCTTGCCGATTACATTTCTGAGAAATTGAATGTTAATGTTATACAGTTATCTCCAGAATCCCATTGCCCAGTCCACGAATATCTATTGGATGAATATTATGTTTTGGAGGCTTTGAAGCTTCATCCCAATGCTAAACTACTCGTCCACCCAGAGGTTCCTAGAGGTGTCCGTAGAATTGCACATTTTGTTGGTAGCACTAGTGGTATGATTAGGGCTATTGGCGATCTTGAGGGGGATGAATTCCTCCTAGGTACTGAGGAGGGGTTGACTTATAGAGCTAGGAAGCTTTATGAGGGTAAGAGGATTTTCCCAGTCAACTGTAGAGCTGTATGTGTTGATATGAAGAAGATCACCCCAAGGAAGATTATAAATTGCCTTGAGAATCTTAAGTTTAGAGTTACATTGGATCGTGAAGTAATCTCTAAAGCCCGTGAGGCAATATTCAACTCCTTGGAGTTGCTGGAGTGATGGTATTATGGGGTTGCTACGTGACGCTTTTATGAAATGGCTTCTTGAAGATGCTCCACATGGGGATTTAACCTCGGAACTCCTAATTCCAAGGGATTGCAAAGTTAAGGCTGCAGTCATAGCCAAGTCTAGTGGGGTTGTTGCTTGCATTGAAGATTTATCTGAGGTTTTAGAGCTTCTAGGAATTAGGGTTGAATGTAGAGTTAGGAGCGGTCAAGATTTTAAAGCTGGAGATGTTTTAATGTTTCTTGAAGGTTCTGCGAGGAGTATACTTCTAGTGGAGAGGACTCTACTGAACCTCCTATCCTACCTATTTGGTGTTGCCACTTCAACAAGGACTCTCCTCAACAAGGTTAGGATGGTTAATGGGAGGGTTAGGTTGGCTGCCACCCGCAAGGTTCCCCCTGGATTAAGGTATCTGGTTAAGAGGGCTGTGGCTTATGGTGGTGGAGATACCCATAGATTCTCTCTTAGCGATGCAGTATTGGTGAAGGATAATCATATTGCAATTCTAGGTGGTGTTGCCAATGCAGTTAAGACTGCTAGGGAGAGGGCGTCATTCATGCATAAGGTTGAAGTGGAAGTTAAGAGTTTGGAGGAGACTATTGAAGCTGTTGAAGCTGGAGCTGACATAATAATGCTGGATAATATGAGTGTTGAGGAATGTTCAAATGTTTTAAATGAGCTTAAGCGGAGAGGATTAAGGGATAAGGTTATCATTGAAGTGAGTGGTGGAATAGGTTTTGATAATATTACCGATTATGCTAAATTGGATGTTGACGTTATAAGCACCAGCAGGATAACCATGAATCCCGAGCGTGTGGACATAAGTTTAGAGGTCCTTGAAGTATTGGGAAACTAACCCTCCCTACAATAAATTAGCATTCTAATAGATTCAAATAGATTTTTCACATATATTTTCAAAGTAAAAATGAATTATGAAGTTTATAACCAAATTATCCTGTTTATCAACATTAATATACATTTTCACCACATTTTCTCAGATATAAGTTTAGAATAGAAAAGGATAAAAGTGTATTAACTTACATATTAGGAAATAACGGAGGTATAATCTGAAAGTGGAGTTAAAGAGGAAGGTTGAATCGATAGAGGTGAAAGAGAAGAGTATATCGCAGTTGCTTGCAGAAATGGCTAAAACCGCTTATCAGGGTAGGAAGCTCGGTGAATCTGTGGAAGTATGGGAGGAGATGATTAAGGATCCAAATGTGACGATAATTATGGGTTTAGCTGGATCCATGAGTACTGCTGGACAGTGGAAGATGATTAATTGGCTCATTGAGAACAGGTTTATTGATGTGCTGGTCTCCACAGGGGCTAATGTTTCAGAGGATATTGTTGAAGCTATGGGATTCTCATATTGGCAGGGTAGTCACATGGTTAATGATAGGGAGCTTTTGAAAGCCGATATAAATAGGTATTATGATGTTTACGGTCTTGAAAAGGATTATGCTGCTATGGAGGAGCTCATAAAGGAGTTTATACTGACTTTACGTGAAGACTACATTTACTCAACAATGGAATTCTTACATCTATTTGGTAGGTGGCTTTTGAAGAGGGGGGTTAGGAGCATTGTGGCTGTGGCTGCGGAGCATGGTGTCCCCATATTCTGTCCAGCAATTGCAGATAGCGCTTACGGTGAAGCCTTCCTATTGGCTAAGAATGAGGGTAAAACGATAATTGTTGATAACGTTAAGGACTTTGACCAGTTTGTGGGTATAGGTGAGAAGGTTAAGGATATTGGCGTCATATATATTGGTGGCGGCGTCCCCAAGGATTATACCCAGCTCATAGCCATCTCCATATCCCCAAAGACTAAGCATGAAGGTGTTCCTGGTAGGAAAGGGTTCATGAGGAAGAGTTTGAAGGAATACTATTACCCACATAAGTACGCCATACAGATAACAACCGATTCTCCACAGTGGGGTGGGTTATCTGGTTGTACATTGGAGGAGGCTATTAGTTGGGGTAAAATTGATGCTGAAGGTAGGAGGGTTACATGCTACTGCGATGCCACAATTGCTCTACCCCTAATAACACATGCATTGAATGAGAGGATTAAGTTTAAGAGGAAACCTTCCGACATGTCATGGCTTTTCAACGACGTTTTAAAGGCTCATCCAAACCATTAAATGGGCGTCCTCCTCTGAACCCTAACACATATATAACACCTTTTTTCTAAATTGTTTTATGAGTGGTCAGTTGATTTCAAGAATAACGGATATGATTAAATCTGAGGAGTGGAATGCTACAAGCTTAGAGGATGCTTCAGCGAAGGTTTCTAATGTCATGGTCAAAGCGTTGATGGCTGGTATAGCATATGATTCTAGGAAACATGCATATCTCTTTAGAGCTTTAGTGGAAATGTTGAAGGGTGAAGCTAGACCTCTAACTGAAGGGGAATATGAGATGCTTGGGAAGACCATTGCTGAGCATATAAATGTTGAGTTGAAAATGATGAGGGATGTTGAGGAGCTTATAAAGGTTATTGGAGATGAAAGGTTGAAGTATGTTTTGAGGTATATACTTGATGATGAGAAGCGTCACCACGCATTGCTATTGGGTTTGCAGGAGGCTGTTAATAGGAGGGAACTTGTCACAGAATTTGAATGGCTTAACATTGTTTGGAAGGATGTGCCATTCTTCTTTTAGTTTAATTTAAATTACAGTTTTTACTTAAATTTATTTGTGGTGTAGTGGCTTGGTAAGTGATGAGGTGGTTGAGGCTTATAGGAGGGCTGGGGAGGCTGCTAAGGCCGCTATAAATAGGGCTTTTGAGGTTGTGCGTGCAGGTGTAAGTATTAAGGATGTTTGTGATGATCTTGAGAGGAAGATTGTTGAGTTTGGGTGTAAGCCAGCCTTCCCATGCAATATATGTATAAATGAGGTTGCAGCCCACTACACTGCAGATGAAAACACAAGAACCATAATTCCAGATAACTGTATTGTCAAGGTTGATGTGGGTGCACATTATGATGGGTACATTGCAGATGCAGCTGTAACCATAAACTTATCCTCTGAACATGAAGATTTAATTAAATCTGTTAGGGAAGCCATTGATAACGTTTCAAATGACATTGAGGTTGGCGTCTCGGTTATGAAGATTAGCGCAATAATTGAGAAGACCATCAAGTCCTATGGATTCAAGCCAATAAAGAATCTATGTGGGCATCAGATGGATAGGTATAAGCTTCATACTGGATTTGCAATACCAAATGTTAAGCAAGTGAAGGATGTATTCACAAAGCTATATCCAGGATATGCTTATGCCATTGAACCCTTCGCAACTATTGATTCAGGTAAGGGTGAAGTTAATGGGGTTAGGGGTGGAAATATATTTAAACTCGTTAGCCCAAGACCTCCAAAGATGGGTGCGGCTAGAAGCCTCTTCCTTGCAATTCAAAGGAGGTTCAATTACCTCCCATTCACTAGGCGTTGGCTATCAGAGTTTAGAGACAACCCCTCATATTCAAAGGCCTTCTATCAATTGTTGGATAGGGGATACATTACTGAGTACCCGTATATGGTTGAAGGTAATGGGAAGCCTGTGGCTCAATGGGAGCATACATTCCTTATATTGGAGAAGGAGGTTGTAAGGGTCACGTAAAAAAAGGTGAGTTGATATTTATTTCATCTATTTTGGTTTCACTTCATTCAAATCTCTTTTCAACTTCTCTCCAGTTGATGGCTTTGAAGAATGCTTCTATGTAATCCACCTTCTTCAATCCGTAATCCAACATGTATGCATGTTCGAAGACATCCATAACCAGTATTGGTTTTGCGCCAGCTAAATGTCCCACATCATGTTCATTTATCCAAACGTTTAGAAGCCTATTAGCCTTTGCATCATAGTATAATACTACCCAGCCAATCCCCCTCATAGCTCCAATGGATTTGAATTCCTTCTCCCAATTCTCGTAAGAACCGTAATCCTCTACGATCTTCAAGTATAGTTTTGAATTCTTGTTTGGTTCCATGGATTCTTTTGTCATGTTTTCGAAGTAGTATTCGTGGAGGCGCATTCCATTGAATTCCCATCCGAATCTCCTTTTAACTTCGGCGTATTCGGGGCTTCCAATTTTACCCTCCCTTTCAAGGTTTCTAAGGGTTTCCATGAGTTTATTGGTGTTGGATACGTATCCTTGGTATAATTGGAAGTGGTTTCTGAGTAGTTGTTCGCTGAACCCCTTTAATCCTATTAGATGTTCATAGTTTGTTGGTTTATACATGCTCATATATATCACCATTAGAATGTTTTAAATTTATCCTTTGATGCACCGCATATTGGACATTTTTCTGGTTTCTTCCCCTCAACTGTGTATCCACATATGCTACATACATGTATTTCCCCTAGTTCCATGTCTTCTCCCATATCAACTTTGCTCTTTGCTTTCTCGTATAGTGATAAGTGGATTTTCTCAGATTCCAAAGCCCAATTGGTGGTCAATGCAACTCCACTTTCACCTTGACTCTTTGCAACTAGATTGTATACTGGATACATTTCTTCAACTTCAAATTTCTCCCCATTCCTTGCATTCTCAAGGTTTTCCTTTGTACTTTTAATTATACCTAGAATTCTGGAATGGTTTTTTGCATGTATGAATTCCGAGTATGCTGCTGCTTTGAATAGTCTTGAAACGTTTTTAAACCCTTCCTCCTCAGCTTTCTCTGCGTAAATCATGTACTTTATGTGTGCTTGGCTTTCCCCTGAAAGTGCGTTTTTAAGATTTTCTTCACTTATTTTCCTCATTTCATTTCCCAATAAATTTATATTTAAGACTATAATATAACTTTATTGTCCGATTTTAGCACTATGTTATGGCTTTAAACTTTAGGTGGGTGAATTAGCCGTGGTGGATGAGGTTGATTTTAGGATTATAAGTATTTTGATGGAGGAGGGTGATATTAGCTTTAGTGAATTGGCTAGGAGGCTGAATTTGAGTGAGTCTACAATTAGGAAGAGGGTTGAGAAATTGAAGAGGGGTAATGTTATAAATAAGTTCACTGTGATTGTTGATCCCTACAAGCTTGGTTTCAATTCTGTAGCAATTGTGGGTGTGGATGTGGAGCCTCAGCAACTCTTAAAAGTTGCTAAGAAGATCTGTGAACTTCCTGAAGCCAAAAATGTATTCATATCCACTGGTGATCATATGATTATGGTTGAAATTTGGGCTAGGGATGGCAATGACCTCTCAAGGATTCTTTCTGAGGGGATTGGGGGTATTGAGGGTGTGAAGAGGGTTTGCCCCTCAATAATACTTGAAAGATTAAAGTACTAGTCAACTGAATAACATTTTATTCATGGCGGTTAAATGATAAATGTAAATTTCATGGTTCTAGGCGTTTTACAAACCCTTTAATAGCCTCAATGTTAATAGTATTATTTGATGGTTATGTCACGTGAGATTGATAGGGTTAAGGGTTATGTGGAGAGGGAAGTTCCAAAATTAATGAAGAGCTTCAAAGTTCCAGGGTTCAGTATATCCATTGTGGATAGGAGTGGTATTCTGTATCGTGAGGGGTTTGGTTATAGGGATTTGGAGAGGGCTCTCCCAGCAACCCCCAACACCCTTTATGGTTTAGGTTCAACTACCAAATCCTTTGTGGCTTTATCCATAATGCAGCTTGTCGAGTCTGGGAAGATATCCCTCGACGATCCAGTATCCAATCATGTTCCTTTAAAGATAGGGTTTAAGGATAAGCCTATACGTATACGCCACCTCCTCTCACACACTTCCGGTATTCCAGATTTAGGGACTTCCACCATAATATTGCAGAGTGGTATGGGATTTCATATGGGTATACCCATGGCCAGTGTGAATGATTTCTATAGGTTTGTTAATGGAGCTCAAAATGAGATTGTGGATGAACCTGGAAGGAGATACTTCTATCTAAATGCTGGTTACAGGATGCTTGGACACATAATTCAAAATGTTAGTGGGATGCCATTCCACGTTTATGTAACTGAGAATGTTTTGAAGCCTCTTAAAATGTTTAGGAGCACATTTGTTAAGAGCGTTTTTGAGAGGGATCCTGATAGGATAACACCATATAGGGTGGATGAATCTGGACGATTCATACCAACACCATACCCATATCCAAACGTTGAAGATAACCCTGAATTCTCCTTCATATCAGCTCCTGGTGGATTGATAAGCTCCGTTACTGAATTATCCAATTACCTGGTGGCCAATTTGAATTGGGGTGTATTTGATGGTAGACGGGTTATTGGTAGAGAATCTTTGGAGGAAATGTTCAAGATACATATAGAATTCCCGAGGGAACTTTATGGTAAGCATGGGTATGGTTATGGTTGGAGTGTTATTGAGGGGTTCTTTGGAACTAAACTTGTTTCACATGGAGGGTCAATACTGGTTTCAACATCCCACCTATCACTACTACCGGAGTATGGTTTCGGCATAGCCATGGCATCTAATTCAGCTGGCTTCCCATATGATGAGTTTGCACAAACCCTCTACGCCATCCTTTTGGGGAGGGATCCTGAGGAAGTTCCATATGTTAAGGTTAGGAGGAAGATGAATATTCTTTGCGGCCATTACTCCACATATATGGGTGTGGATAATGCTGAAGTTGTTAATAGGGGTGGGATGCTATACTTGGTTCAGAAGGGGGTTTTTGGAAGCATTACCATGCCACTAATTCCAGAGGATGATTTAATGGAGTCCAATAGATTCTACGTTTACTCCAATGGTGTTAGGATGCCTGTGGAGTTTGTGATTTACAGTGATGGAAGGGTTGACATGTATATTGAGAGGGATAGGTTTCATAAGGTTATGTGACTTCAATAAACTCATATTCTTCATTAAATATTTTTGCAACCTTAACTTCTTCAAAAACATTCTTCAATTCATTTATAATTCCATCCTTATCGTGCACTACTATGCATGTTATCCTACTATTGCTGTGAACTATTACTGTGTTCACTCCATACTTTTCACCAAGCTCCTTCATCTCCCTCAATAGTTGTAGTGTTATCTTCTCCCTCTGCATTTTGCATTCCACCATTATTATCTTCCCATCCTTTACTGCCACTATATCTAGTGGCTGTTGGCCTTTAGGTGTCCCCTTACTGCTACTAGCCCTTATACTTAGATAACCGTGTTTTGCAAATTTTGCTCTAACTGTGTATTCGAATTTCCTGCCTTTAACGTAGCTGGATGGCATACCCCCTATCCATTATTCATTGCCCTATTTCAGTATAAATATGTGTTCATGCCTTCCTCTTCTCTGCCTTCAGGAATGTCTCCTTATATAGTTCTATGCTCTCCATAACTATTCTCTTGGCCAAATCATGGTCTCCCCACATCTTATATTTAACCCACTTATTTGGTTCAAGCTTCTTGTATGCTTCGAAGAATTCCCTTATCTCCACTAATAGGTGTGGGTGTACGTGTTCCAATCTTGTTATCCCATTGAATCTTGGGTCTGCTATTGGAACTGAGAGTATTTTTGGGTCTTCCCCCTTCTCATCTTCAAGTATTAGTACACCTATTGGTCTAACCTTTATTATGCATCCAATTTCAAGAGGCTCATATGATAAGACCATTATGTCCAGTGGGTCTTCATCATGATACCATGTTTGTGGTATGAATCCATAATCCACTGGGAATACTGTGGATGTATGTATTATTCTGTCGAGTACGAATGCGCCCCATTCACGGTTATATTCATACTTGTCTCTCGATCCACTTATAACTTCAACGACCATATTCAATATTTCCGGTGGATTATCTCCTGGTGGTATATCCTTCCAAAGGTTTAACGACAATATCCCACTTCCAGAAGTTAATTGTAAATTAATCTTAAATGTCTTTCCACATTATGCTTGTAATTCGGTTTTATTTTTATATTTGCATTCTGAATATATTTTTATGGTTTTACGCTTTGAATAGGTTGATCAATGTTCTAGTTCAGCCAGTAGGGTTTGTTGAGCCAGCAGTTGTTGAGCGTTTAGCTTTCGACATTAATTCTAAGGTTAAATTTTTCAGAGCCATTGTTTCTGAGTATGAGTTGCCGTTGATTGATGAAGCTTATAATTCCCATAGGATGCAGTATAACTCTTCAATCATACTTAATTATCTCAGTAGGAGTTTCGGGAGGATTTCAATTAATTATAGGGTTTTGGGTGTTTTGGATGTGGATATGTATGCTGATGCCCTCAACTTCGTTTTCGGTGAAGCTATGCTTGGAGGTGGTTTTGCAGTTATATCCCTATATAGGTTGAGGCCTGAATTTTATGGTTATAGTGCTGATTTGGAATTGTTTTTTGAGAGGGCTTTGAAGGAGGCTGTTCATGAACTTGGACATACACTTGGTTTAAGGCATTGTCCAAATAGGCGGTGTGTTATGCATTTCAGCAATAGCATTATTGACACCGATTTCAAGGGTTACACGTTTTGCAGTGAATGTGAGTTTAAACTGATGGGTATGACCTTGAAGTTTAAGGTTTAGAAGGGTTAATTTTAATAATGGCTGATTCAACATTATTTATCGTGGTGTCAGGCTTTGAAGACTATTGGTATTTTGGGTGGGTTGGGTCCTGAAGCCACTGCAGAACTATTCCTCAGAATAATTAAAGCTACACCTGCCAAGAGGGATCAAGATCACATTCCAATAATAATATTCAATAACCCAAAAGTTCCAGATAGGACTGCGGCAATACTTTATGGTGGGGAGAATCCAGTTCCAGAGCTAATTAAAACTGCTAGATTGCTTGAGAGGGCTGGTGCAGACTTCATCATAATGCCATGCAACACTGCACACTACTATTATGAGGAGCTTAAATCCTCAGTTAAAATCCCATTCTTCAATATGATTGAATTGGCGGCTGAATATGTTTCGAAGGTTTATCCGAAAATTAAATTTGCAGGGCTTCTAGCTACAACTGGAACTGTTAAAACTGGATTATATCAGAAGGCTTTTGGGAAGTATGGTGTTGAGGTGCTGATTTCAGGGGATGATGATCAGAAGCTGGTTATGAGTGGGATATATGATGGTGTTAAGGCTGGGAATCTGGAGCTTGGTAGGAGACTTTTAATGGATGTTGCAAATAAATTCATATCTAGAGGTGCTGAGCTTATTATCCTCGGATGCACGGAGGTTTCAGTAGTTATTAAAAGTGGCGATCTGAAGGTTCCAATTGTGGATCCATTGCAGGTTTTAGCTGAGGAAGCCGTCAAGTATGCTTTGAAGTAGGCTTCCGATTGGATGAGTGAAATGATTGTAGATGCCCATATGCATATTGGTGCAGTTTTCGGGGTATTTGCAACAAACATTTGCGCTGAGCACATGCTTTCAATCATGGATGACTTCAACATTTCCCATGGATTTGTAACTGCTGCTTCATCAAGTTTAAATCATAATCTCAAATTGATGGGTGAAGTTTCAAAGTATCCAGGTAGGCTTTTCGGATTTTATTGGGTTAACCCTAAACGTTCAAGCATCCTTGATGAGGTTTCAAGGGCTTTGAAGCATGGTTTTGTTGGATTAAAGTTTAGACCTGAAACTGATGGTTACAGTTTATTCAATATTTCACTACTCGATCCAATATTGAGTTATGCTTGTAGGATGAGGATGCCTGTTTATGTTCATTGCTCCGGATATGGTGTTTCCCATCCAGATGCCCTTAGACATATATGCTCCATGTACCCTGAATTGAAGGTTATCGTTGGCCATATGGCTCAAGGGTCTGTTGATGCTATTAAGGTTGCAGAGGATTTTGATAACGTCTTCCTTGAAACCTCCACTTATAGGGGGTTTAAGGTTATTGAGTATGCTGTTAATAGGGTTGGCTCCGATAGGGTGCTATTCGGCTCGGATTACCCATACTCCAACATTCAAATGGAGATTTCAAAGATTATGAATTTGAAGATTTCATGGGATGATAAGCTTAAGATTATGGGTTTGAATTCACTATCCCTACTCCCCTCCAAACCTCCTCTTAAGGAACCTCTTAATCTTCCATATTAGTATTGCCAATAAGCTTGGCTTCTCTTCAAACCTATAAACCTCCCTAATTAATTCATCTGCAAGCTCTTCTGCAGGTTCAAAGTTTATGTTTATGTGGAATCTAGTTGAGTATAGTGTGGCTATGGGTTTACCATCTTTAATCAACTCTAATCCAGCTGAGGTTTCTCTACCATATCTTGGGTGTGGTATTGGTGGGACATCCACTATCCTCTCAACTTTGAATTTCCCATAAGCTATATCCTCAATCTTCTTGAATGTTTTTGAGTCGAAGGATATTTGTGGTAGATTGTATATTACGTATTCATCGCCCAATATCTCCCCCTTAGCTGTAGCTCCCTTAAATATCTCGGTTAGATCTCTGTATTCGCTTGAATTGTATGTTATGGTTGCAGGTTTCCTTGAGAATTCAGTTTCTATGACTATTGATGGTATTGGTCTGGTTGAGTGTTTTGCTTCAAGCTCCCTAAGTCTCCTCTTCAATTCGCTTATTATGATGGACATATATCCTACACTTACATTTAACCTTCAATTCACTTTTAAAACTATAGATCCACTATGCTCTCCAAATTTAAGGCTTTTTAAAGCTTCATTGGCTTCACTCAGTGGGTAGACTGTCACTTTTGTCTTCAAATTTATTTTTGACGCTATGTTTAGGAATTCTCTAACATCACTCCTCGTAACGTTGGCAACGCTTTTAATTTCCCTCTCAAGCCATAAGTCATTATAATCTAACCTTTCTATTGGAGTCATGTATATTCCAGCCAATATTAGTCTTCCACCCCTATCAAGCTTCCTTAATGCCTCCACAGCAACCCATCCTGCCGGTGCGAATACTATTGCTGCATCTAATGGTGTGGATATATTCTCCCTAGGATCTCCAGCCCACTTAGCTCCCAAGCTTATGGCCAGTTCTTGTGAACTCTTAGATCTTGTGAATACATATGTTTCCACACCAATACTGTTTGCCACTTGTATTATCATGTGTGCTGATGATCCAAACCCAAATAGTCCAAGTTTATCTCCCCCCTTAACCTTTGCCATTTTAAATGCCCTATACCCTATGGCTCCACCACATAGTAGTGGTGCTGCCTGTATTGGGTCCATGCCCAATGGAATTTCATGTATATAATCCACTTTAGCCTTCATGTATTCTGCATATCCACCATCCACACTATATCCAGTGAACAGTGCGTTTAGGCATAGATTTTCATTTCCATTTATGCAGTACTTGCATTTTCCACAACTCCAGTATAGCCATGGAACCCCGAAAACCTTCCCCATTAAATGGGAATTTCCCTCAGATCCCACATCCACAACTTCACCTATAACTTGATGTCCAATTATTACTGGGAGCTTTAAAGCCTTCAACTCCCCCTCCACTATGTGTAGGTCTGTTCTGCACACTCCACAACACTTCACCTTTAATAGCACTTCATCCTTGGATGGGGTTGGCACCTCCAAATCCACCATTTTTAGTGGTGCTTCCTCTATTGGCTTTTGCTCCATTAAAATCATTGCCTTCAAATCCTACACCGAGACATTTATTATATAATTTATGTATATTTATTTTGATGCGTCTTGGAGAGGGATGAGGAATCCATAGATTTGGAGAGGGTTATGCTTGAAGCTCAGATTAAGGAGCTTAGGCAGATAATTGATATGCTTCAGGATAGGCTTAGATTCCTTGAAGCTTCATTGAATGTTCATAAGTGGCATCCATTTAAGAGTGGTGTTGGGGAGTGGGCTTTCTCAGATGATTTCCCGGAATTGAAGCAGAGGCTTATTGAAGCCAATGCTAGGGATAACAATTACCTAGAATTGAATGGTTATAGGTATAGGCTTTCAGGTGATGGTGATAAATTCATTCAGAGATTCCCATTGAAATAGGTTTATATCGAATCTCTTCAAAGTATATTACAGTGGTTTTATGGCTACTCCGCTAAAGGACTTCAATGAACATGTGATTAAAGTTGTGAATGAAGTTTCAAGGGGCGTTGTAACGATAACCACTGTTAAACTTGGTTTTGAAAGCATTTTTGGTACCGTTCCAATTAGGGGGCTTGGCTCAGGCTTCTTAATAGGTGAAAACATAATTGTAACCAATGCACATGTGGTTTCCGATGCAAGGGTTGTGGATGTAATATTCTTTGATGGATCTAGATTTGATGGTAAAGTTTTAATAGCGGATACTTATAGGGATGTGGCTTTAGTTAGCGTTGAGAATGTCCCAAAGGATATTAAACCACTACCATTAGGTGACTCCAATCAGCTTAGGGTTGGTGAAATAGTTTTCGCCGTGGGTAGCCCTCTAGGTTTACCTGGACCCACAGTCACCATGGGTGTGGTTAGCGCTGTTGGTAGGAATATTGTGGGCGAGGATGTTGCATTGGAAGACTTAATACAGACTGATGCAGCTATAAATCCAGGTAATAGTGGAGGCCCCCTCGTCAACGTTGATGGGATGGTTGTGGGGATGGTTACAGCAATAATCCCATATGCTCAAGGAGTTGGCTTCGCAATACCAATAAACACTGTTAAGAGGGTTTTGGAAATGATTGAAGCTTATGGTAGACCCGTTAGAGCTATGATAGGAGTTTACGCTGCATCCATAACCCCCCAACTGGCCTCAGCCTACAGACTACCACTCAAACGTGGACTACTAATAGTTAGAGTCATCCCGGGAACACCAGCCTATGAAGCCAGAATTGCACCTGGAGACATTATAACTAAGGTTGCTGGTAAAGAGGTTTCGGACGTTAGGGAGCTTAGGAGGGCTGTGGAAGACTCCATAATGCAAGGTTACGTGGAATTGGAGGTTTATAGGCAAGGTTACGGTTATAGGAGGGTTAAAGTTCCAATAATGGTTGAAGAGGTAGGCTAACATCAATTGAATGAGAAGCGTTATCTACTAAATAAACATTAAATTTTTAACGGTGAATAGTATTGTCCACACATGAATTATTTGATGTTGAAGAATTCTGGAAGTTTAGGATGAGGGTTGGACTTGTCAAGAGTGCTGAGAGGATTCCGAGAACTAGGAAGCTAATAAAACTTTCAGTGGATTTCGGCGATGAAACCAGAATTGTAGTGGCAGGTATAGGAGATCAATATCAACCAGAAGATCTCATGGGTAAGAAGATGATTTTCGTTGTTAATTTAAAGCCTAAGAAGATTGCTGATGTGGAGAGTCAAGCCATGCTAATAGTTGCTGAGGAGGCTGATGGGAAGGTTCACCTCATAACAGTTGGGGATGAAGTTCCACTGGGTTCCAAGGTCTGGTAAACTACGCCTATACCATATTAAGGGTTAATTATATCCTCCCTCCACCTCTTCACAATGTATGATAATGTGAAGGGTATGGTCATAGTGGTTATTGCGGAGACTCCAACAAATGATGTGAATAATGCTTCATCGATTAAACCAGCCGAATATAGTATTTGTGCAGGTATTATGCCCATGGAAAACTTTGCACTCAACCCCATACCCACAACCACATTCTCCTTCCAATTCATCTTAGCATAAACCCCCACAATAATCGTTGAAGCAAACTTACCAGCAAAATTAGCCAATACAAGCCATAAAGTTAGCATGGCACTCTCAACTATGCTCTCAGGGGTTATGCTCAAACCTATGGTGAAGAAGAATACTGGTCCCAGAAACCCATAGGCTAGAGCTCTAAGCAGTTTAACACATTCACCACCAGACTTCGATATAAACTTCTGGAAAACTATACCTGCAGTCACAGCCCCAAGAAGTATTCCAAGACTAAAATATTCAGAGATTAAAGTGAATGTCAATGCCACAACAATCATAAGCATAGTTAAACTATACGCTCTAGCTTCAACCTCAAGGGATGCAAGTGTTGGGAGGATTAACCTATGAAATATGATGGCAAGAATAAGCAATACAAATACCCCTAATAGTATCATGGATGGATTGAAGGCCCCCATACTCCCAACCATAACTGAAGCTATAGATGCAGTGGCAATCTCCAAAACATCATCCAAAATCCCAGGACCCAAAATCAAATTGGCACTCCTACTCCTAATAACATCAAGCTCATCAAGTATAGGTGCAATCGTAGCCTCAGCCACAGTTGCAAGAGCACTAGATATCAAAGCTGAAATCAACAATGAATAACCATAATATAAGAGCACAAGCATACCAATCAAAGTTGAGAAAAGTATATTCAATATGGCTATGGAAACCATATTTAAAGACTGCCTCTTAAACTCATTAACATCAACCCTCACACCCACAAGAAATATCAAGAGCATAATACCCAAACTGGAGAGGAAACCAAGCTCACCACTAGAAGCATACTTTCCAACCCAAGAAAATTGTGGAACAAGCCTAAACACTAAACCAACAAGTAGAGGGGCAAGCAAACTGGGCAAATGAAACCTATCCAACAAGAAATGCAACAAATAAGAAGCACCAAACATGAAAACCAACAAAAACATCAACAACACATCATCACTAAACATACAAAACACTGGAAATTTATAGTAGCCAATGGAATATTAAAATTTATGTAATGATTACGTTTTACATAACATAAAGTTGAAATGATAGAAAATTTTGCTACATATATAACGTAAGCTTTAAATGATGTTTATCACCTACTAGTATTTATTGGTACTATATGCAAAGTGCAAAAACAACTCCAATATTATTTATAGTGTTGCTTGTTGTGGGGATAGTCATAGGATATCCAATTGGATATTATATGGCTCCTCCAAAGATTCAGGAGAAGGTTGTTGAAAAACCCGTTTACCCATTGAAGGGTGAAATACCAATAGGAGTAATGGTTGCGGATACAGGGTATATGGAAACTGAAGGAACTACTGTTAATATCGCAATAGAGGAAGTAAACAATTATGTTAAAGCCCTTGGATTGCCAATAACATTTAAGGCTTATATTGAGAATGCTGAGGGATCAGCTACAAAGGCGCTCGAGAAGCTTCAAAGCCTATATGCTAAGGGCATAAGAATAGTTGTTGGTTGGAGGTTTAGCAGCCATATAAGGGCATGCTATGATTATATACAGGCAAATAAAATTCTAGTTATAAGTGATGGTTCAACTTCACCGCTACTACGTATAGCAGATGACTTCGTCTTTAGATTACCAACCCCTGATACTGTGCAGGGTGTTGTGATACCTAAGATAATAACTGATTATGGTGTGAAGGCAATAGCGGTTTTACAGAGAGCTGATACTTGGGGTGATGGGTTATATTCTGTTGTAGAGGAAAACTTCAAGAAGCTTGGGGGAACAATTATTGAGAGGGTTAGATATGATCCTGAGAAAACAGAGTTTTCAGCTGAACTGGCTGTTTTAGCATCTAAGATTGATAGCGCAATTAAGACTTATGGTAAGGATAAAGTTGGATTTTTATTCTTAGGGTTTGATGAAGTTGCAGTGGTTCAATCACAAGCGAAGGATTATCCAGCATTAATGTCAGTATTATGGTTTGGATCCGATGGACATGTATGGAGTGATAGATTGGTGGAAGAAGCTGGACAATACGCATTTGTAGTTAGACATATATGCACATATGCCACCACCACCAATTCCACACTTAGAATGAACTTTGCAGAGAAGCATAGAGCAAAAGTGGGATACGTTCCAGGAACGTATGCCATATGCCTTTATGATAGTATATGGCTTGTTGCAAAGGCTATTCTTGAAGCCGCCACCACAGATACTACGGTTCTCAAGAAGATACTACCTGATGTTGCCGCTAGGTATTTTGGTGCTAGTGGATGGTGCTTATTGGATGAGAATGGTGATAGGGCAGCTATGGATTATGATCTCTGGGCTGTTATAAAAGAGAGTGAAGCTAAATATGCAACTTTCGTTTATTACTACAATGTAACTGTTGGTGGAGAGAGGCTGGCATGGGCTATAATTGGATCATATAGTGCCACTACCGGAGCTATAAAGTGGTTCTTAAAACCAACACTTGGATCTTCTAGTGCTGGAGAATATCACGTAATCGTCAATTATGCCAACTACAAACTCCATTAAACAACATTAAAACCTTTTTTATATGTTTAGAGGGAGGCGGGTTTGATATGGAAGTTATGCTTGAAGTTAAAGATTTAACCAAGAAGTTTGGGGAGTTTAGAGCCGTTGACAATGTATCTATGATTGTTGAGAAGGGGAGGATAACATTACTAGTAGGCCCAAATGGTAGTGGTAAAACGACACTACTCAACTGCATTGTTGGAGTTTATAAGCCTGAATATGGCAAGGTGATATATGGTAATGTTGATATTACTGGGAGGAAGCCTCATGAGAGGGTTAAGATGGGTTTAGTTCCAACATTTCAAATACCTTCTCCACTATACAAGTTAACTGTCCTGGAGAATCTATTATTGGCATATCAGAGTAATCCTGGTGAGAGCATTTTTAAATGCATTTTCAAGAATTCTTGGATTAGAAGTGAAAGTGAAGCTTTGGATAAAGCTTTTAGGATTCTTGACCTACTCGAACTTTCAGATTCTTATGATAAACTTGCTTTCACATTGAGCGGTGGTCAATTGAAACTTCTTGAGATTGGTAGGGCTTTAATGGCTGATCCAAAGATGATAGTTATGGATGAACCTGCTGGGAGTGTGAATCCAGTTTTAGCCCATAAAATATTCCAGAATTTAAGGAAGATTAAAGATGAGCTTGGAGTAACCTTACTAATTGTTGAACATAGGCTAGATGTAGCTTTGGATTATGTGGATTATGTTTATGCAATGCATATGGGTAGAATAATTTCACAAGGTAGTCCTGAGAAAGTATTTAACGATGAAAAAGTTATTGAAGCTTATCTTGGTGGTGTTGCATGATAGAAGTTGATAACCTTAATGCTGGTTATGGTAAGCTACACATACTATACGATGTTAACCTCAAGGTTAACAATAATGAGATAGTTACTGTACTCGGTCCTAATGGTAGTGGTAAGAGTACTTTGTTGAAGACTATAATGGGGCTTACAACAATATATGGTGGAAGAATAATTTTTGATGGTAAAGATATCACTAAACTTAGACCTGATGAGAAGGCAAGACTTGGATTAGCATACATACCACAAATTGGAAATGTATTCACAAATCTAACTGTAAAGGAGAATCTAATAATGGCTGGTTTAACTCTGGATAAGAGTGAGTTTAATGATAGATTGGAATACGCTTTGAGCGTTTTCCCATTCCTTAAAGCTTGTCTAGATAGGAAGGTTAAAACTTTTAGTGGTGGCGAGAGGCAGATGCTTTCAATGGCTATGGCACTCATAATGAAATCCAAATTTATAATGCTTGATGAGCCTACTGGTAATCTTGCACCAAAGATAGCCACTGAAGTTTTAAATAAAATTATTGAGTTGAGAGAGCAGTCCAAGCTAACAATACTGTTGGTGGAGCAAGTGGCAAGGAAGGCTTTGGAAGTGAGTGATAGAGCCTACCTACTTGTTTCTGGCAGAGTAATATATGAGGGTAGCTCGAAAGAGCTCTTAGAGCATCCTGAATTGGGGAAGCTTTATCTTGGGGTGAAGAAATTATGATTCCACCAGCATTAATAGAAGATGCATTGATGTATGCAAATCTATTATTCATGTTAACTGTCGGTTTCACTTTAACCTACTTAATAGCAAAAATACCCAATTTTGCTCATGGGGAATTTGCTGGTATTGGCGTTTACATAACGTTTACTGTAGCTCAAGTTTGGAAGTCTAATCCATATGTGGCTGTGCCAATAGCCTTCCTAATATCCGCGTTCTCCGGTGCCCTAATATATAATGGCGTCTTAAGAACTCTGAAAAGGTTTGGTGGAACTATGATTTCATTAACCATATCTACATTGGCTATGCAAATAATGATTTCCGCACTATTGAATATATATGCAGATTATCTGTATCCAATGGTAGGATCCTACTCAAGACTTTTCCTATTTAGACATTTGGATTTTGAGTTTATGGGGTTGCCTGGAGTCCTTGTGGTTTCAACAATTTTCCTCCTAACTTTAATAATACTTCTCCATTTAATGTTGACGAGAACTAAGTTTGGCATATCCCTTAGAGCTGTTGTTGAAGATCCAAGTTTAGCTTCCATTTTGGGGGTTAATGTGGAATTGGCTTGCACAATTTCATGGATGTTAACTGCTGGGATAGCTGGAATTGCAGGATCACTATTGCCCCTCTGGTTTCAGGGACACCCATATACTGGAAGTATGCTAATGACCAGCGTTTTCGCAGCATCTATACTTGGAGGTATATCCAGCATTTATGGTGCAATGATCGGAGCATACATAATAGGTTTAACTGAAATACTTGGAACATATCTCTTAGCTCAAACTTTTGGGGCACAGCTAACTGGATATAGATCCCTAATACCCTTAACAATAATGTGTATAGTACTATTGCTATTCCCAAGGGGGATAACTGGCTTAATAGAGGATATTCAAGCGAGGAGAGCTTCAAAGGCTATGGCTAAAATTAGAGGTGGGCAAGGTTGATGGAAAGTATAGGCTGGCTGCTTGACATCATAGTGTTCTTCGCCGTATACCTAATAGTTACATTAGCGTTAAACCTGCAATATGGATATACTGGTATACCAAACTTTGGATTAGCTTTATCCGTAGCTACCGGGGCTTATGTTACTGGTGCGCTGGCTGGTAGAATTGGAATGTGGATATGTGGCGTAAGAAGCGATTTAGACTACATAATGTATAACCCCATGATTATAAGTATGATTAACAATGTTGTGAGGAATGATCCGTTGAAGGGCTTGGCAATATTCTTCTCAACCATAATATTAGTGATCATCATAAGTGCAATTATAGGGTTTATAGCTTCATATCCAGCGATAAGGTTGAGAGCTGATTATTTAATGATGGTTCTAATAGCTATGGCTGAAGCTGCTAGGATTATAGGGTTAAATTACACCCCCCTTGTTGGAGGAACAGCATGGGTTTCAGTTCCAAACGTTTTCATATGGATGGGTGACATAGCATCCCAATTCCTAATAATACTAATACTGGCAATTTCAATACTAATATTCTTCTTCCTTCAATATTTGGTTTCATCGCCTTATGGGAGATTGATAAAGGCTGTTAGAGAAAATGAACTTACAGCTGAATGTGTAGGGAAAGATGTTGTGAAAGTTAAAATTCAGATAATGATGTTGGGGTCGGCGATTGCTGGTATTGCAGGTTCCCTTTGGAGCTTCTATTGTGGTACTGTAATGGCTGCTGCATATACTAGAACTGATTGGACTTTCTGGCCTTGGTTAATGGCCATGATTGGTGGAATGGGAAATAATATTGGAGCATTAGTAGGAGTGGCCATAGTAATCATATTTAGACGAGTCATAACATACTACAAGTATTCACTTGAAGCATACGTACCATTCTCAGTTGTCTGGCTTGAACAAATACTACTAGCCCTAGCACTCATACTAGTGATAATGTTTCGTCCCCAAGGAATTATACCTGAAAAACCTGCAAAACCAAAAATAAAGAAAACCTCACAAAAATAAATTCAAAAAGGAGACTGCACAAAAACACCACAACTTTTTATAATTCCACTTAAAGAAATTATAATACACGTAAATTTGAATCTCCATTTAACATCTCACTTCTTCTCTTAGGAATTTTATGTAGGATGCTGCTATGAATGCTATTAGTATTGATGTTATTATTGCTAGGTTTGGCCATGATATTGCTAAGCTTTCAATTATGGTTAGGGATCTTCCAGGCGGTGTCCCCTTGGGAATATTCCAAATGGGTCTAAAGCCATCTTAGCATTTAGGATGTTCATGCTGAAATTGTTGTAGTGTTGGTCTGGTGTGAGCATCCTTATTGCTGTGATGACTTTAAGCCTTGTTTCACTAAGTATCTCCGGTATTAATGCTGAAATTGCATTTGAAGCATTGTATATTAATTGTGTGAACGTTAATCCATTAAGTTACAGTATAATACTTGATGCGTAAGGCTGATGTAATCGATATTAATGTTAGAAATGAAAGTAATATTATAGTATCCTTTGCTGCTATAAATGCAATGCACAAAGATATGAAAATCAGCAAAATTATGCATTTGCGTATAATTTATTCCTTTACAATGAACATGTTAATATATATATGGTAAATTTTAAATTTTCTTGAAATAAATAGTCATTTGATGTTGAGAAGTCTTCACGTAAAGTTAATTGCAATATTGATTGCTTTTACATTTATTGGTACTCTTAACTATAGCTATTTGTATGCATTTTCATTTCCAATGTCAAATGTGGTTTTCCCATCTCAGGTTGATTTTGAGAAATCATTCGAACATATTCATGTAACCGTGTACTATAGTGGTGATGTTTATTTTAGCATTATGTTCAATGGGGTTGAGTTGTCTCCCATTTTACCTAGAGTTGCTGGTGCAACTTATTCTACGATGTTCACATATATTGTGGGTTCTAGTGAATTAACCTTTTATAGCAACTTTGTCATAAAAGGCATTGTTGATGATAGGGATATTGATGCATACATCTACAATATAACCAAATCTCTCGAATATCACATGGGGATACAGTTCAAAAATATGGTGAAATCTTGGATAAGTCCTACACAAGTAACGTATACTTGCACCATAAGCAATTTAAATCCAGATGAAATTGTAGATGCATTTTTCAAATTAAAGCCTAATGAAGGGTTTATGTCCATAGTGACGAAAAATTTCCTACGCTTAGGAGATAAAATCAGTTTGCAAATAACTGACACCAGCAACTTCGCTATGCTAACAGTCAGTAGATTTGTGAAAAACTACTTCAACTTCAAACCAGGAAACACATACATTCTAGACATATTTAAACTACTAAATCTAACAAATCCAATTACAACACATCCTAAATCTAATTATGGAAGCGGTGTATCCATACATTTACTGTACTACACTGACCCTGAGACTGGTGGGCTTCAAAGATGCACTTATGAAGCTGAAATAGTTGAAATTAAACTACCCTTTGAATACGGTATACTAAAGAGCAGAATAGCAAACCTAAACCTCATGGAGTATACTATTGAAGGCCGTAAGGCCCTCTACACCAATGAGGGTTTACCATACGTTGTACGTCCTCTTACTGCAGGTGATGTTGTTGAATATATGCAAATAAAATTCAATATAGTTGATAAGATAGCCGAATCCAGCTTCAACATTTTCAAGATAGACTTAACGCCCACAACCATAATTGGGATAATATTGATTGTAGCTTCATGCGCCTCAATACCAATAATAATACGAAGAACACGTAAAAGATCCCCCAATAAAGCGAGATTTACTCCACCATCATTCCATGATTATTCGCAATAGCCCATGTAGCTAACATTCTCACATGTTTATTACAGAATTGCATATTATCGAAGCAAATAAAACCGCTGTGATACTTCTTTACATTTTGAAATTAGCTCTTCTATTCTCTTCATTTTCTCTTCCTCCTTATCTGAGGGTATTGAGTAATATTCGCATATCTTGTCAACTCCATATTTTTCGAGGACTAGTAGTTCTTCGGCGAAGATTGGTTTCACATTTAGATTGGCTCTTTTGAATAGTGGTAATGCTCTTTCCATGTGGGGGAGGAGTGTTAAAACTCCAATCCTCTTTGCAAAGTTAAAGGTTTGTCTTTTCAGTAAGATTTTTAGAAATTCCACATTTTCCTCGGTGGTTGCTGAGAGTTCTTCTAAGAGCATGTCTTGTAAGGGGACATTATATTCCTCATGAAGAAATTCAGCAATTATTTGGGCTTCCGATTTCTCCCATCTTGCGAGAGCAAAAGCTTCAAAGGAAAAGTTTGGATTTTCCAGTATCCTGTTATACTCATATCTAACTCCAAAGTTGTATCCACCAGAAATGATAAACTTTTTAACAACCCCCCTTTGATAAGCTATTCCAGCTGCTCTCGCTTTAAGTTCTGTATGAGGCGCCAAAAAGTACCTATTATCCCGCTTTTTAACTTGAGATCCCAAAACAATTGCCAAATCATACTTCTCCAACATTACACCCCCAAAGATTATTTAAGCTCCATATAACATTATGTTCTCCTTACTCTTAGATTCTTGCATACCCAATTTCAATGGAAAAGGCTAAGTAATTATGATGTTAAGGATTCTAGGGATCACCATCATAAATTTTTGAATTTTTCAACATTTGGGGGTATTATGATCATGCATTAATGAAATTGCAAACCTTATATACGTTAATCACCCTTAAACTATATGTTGAGGTCTCTTGGAATGAAACCAGTATATATTGTTCGATTACACTTTAAAACGCCGGAGTTGGAGGGGGATTTTAATAGATGGTATAATAATGTGCATCTCCCAGACCTTCTAAAAGTTCCAAACCTCATTACTGCAAGACGCTTCATCTCACTGAGTGGAGGTATAAAGTATCTAGCCATATATGAGTTCAGTGGTAGAGATGGGATGATGGAGGGTAAGAATAGTGCTGAAATGGCTGCTTGCAGAGCAGATACACGAGCTAGGTGGAGCCTCCACCTAGACCCAAGAGCTGAAAGATACTGGTGCGATGTAAGTAAAGTGTTTAAAAGCGAGAGTGACATGCTATCAGATTCAACCACACTATTCTTAGCCTTCGAATTCAACCACACCAAGGAGGCAGAAGCCAAAGCACATTTCGAAGAAGAGATTGTTGGTAGACTGCTTAAACTGCCTGAACTGGAAACATTAGTCCTCTACACAACCCTCTTCAAAGAACCTGAAGACCTCCCAAACATGATCATGCTCTGCCAATTCCAAAACAAAACACTCACCACAACACCACAAAACATACTTGAAATGCTATCCACAGCAAAATCAAGAAAAGACCTATATACAAAATTTGATTACGCACTATACGCATTCATGATATCTATCGTTAAGAGGGTAGGATTCCATATGAGCACATAAATGCATTTATTCCCTTGCAATATTTAGTAATCCATTGATTATTTTGTTCTCAAATGAATCTGCAGTTTATCTTCAAAACTTCAACATCATATTTTTGAAGTTTCAATGCTAATGTATTTACGGGACTAGCGGTTGGCTTCACTGAAAGAGATAGTTGATGGCTATATGGGGAAGGTTTCTGGTTTGAGGGAGCATTGTGAGAGATGCCTTAGAACTGAGAGGTGGGGAGGATGTGTTGTTTTGATGGTTGTGGATGCAGCCTTCACATCGATTGGCTTAAACTATTTTACAGCTGTTGTCCCGAAGGTTGAAGAGTTCAGTGAGAAGTTTGTTGAGACCGGGAGGATTAGGTTTCTTAAAGATCTTGCAAAGGCAGACATAAATGAGTTAAGGAAGGTGTGGAAGAATATGAGGTCGTGGCTCATAGCCAGGGAAATAGCCTCCCACCTCTCAACCATAAGCAGTGATGATAGGGAAACCCTTAGAACTTGGGCAAAGAACACTAAACTCGAGAATTGGCGAGAGGACCCCATTGGAAGGATTAAGGGGGTTGGACTAGTAACATTCCAATACCTCAGGATGATGGGAGGCATAGACACCATAATGCCAGATAAAATAGTTAAGAGAGTGATAAATGAAATTCTAGTTAAAGCTGGACTGGAACCCATAAACGACGATATGGAATTCATTAAGAAGGCTGAAGAATTAGCCTTAGCATGCGGATATAGACCAATAGAGCTTTGCTGGATGACATGGTTAATACAACCAGAAGGGAAAATGATTAGAATGGAGAAATATTCAAGTATACTGCCAAAAATTTAGCCCCTCCTTAATTAAACGTAAAATTCTTTGAATTTCATTCTTTTTACTTTGATGAATTTCATAAGAGCATGTAAAGGTTAAAAATTGTGCAATTATAAACGTTCCCCCCTTAAATTCTCACTTTTCTGATGAATTCAATAATCTCCTCGCTCATTGCAGGATTAAGAGAAACAGCCTCCCCCCTCTTGTGAATTAAAACATAGCCTTCATTAACCAAATCTTTTAAACACACCCTAACCCTTTTGCCGTTCCTCATAACTTTCTTGCCAAGCCATCTTATCATAGTATCGAGCGGATAGTAATGAGCTCCCCATCTGCCTTTCTTCATGAGAAATTCAAGGATTGAAGCCTTGATTTGCTGATCCGTTATTTGAGACATAGTACATTTATAGAACTTTAAAAGTAAAAATATAAATATTTACCCATTTATCTAATAACGTGAGGAAGATGAGTGAAGAAGTCAAATATAAGGATCTTGGGGATTCATTACTAATAAAAGCTTTAGGCAATTCCCCAAAGATTAGAATAATTGACATATTCCTTACAAACCCCTATTTTGATTTTAGCAAGGAAGAACTTGCAAGAGAATTGGGAATGAGTAAGCAAACCCTCTATAAGAACTTCAAAGATTTGGAGGAACTTGAAATAGTAAAGATTTCTAGGAAAGTGGGTAGGGCGGTAATGTACAAGATAAATATGGAGCATCCGCTGGTTAAAGGATTGAATGAAATCATAAATGAAATGTCTCTTAAGATTGCGGAAAAAGAATTAGAGAAGCAAGCAAAGCCTATTTCCGTAGGATAAGATCAGAAAGATCGGCTTTAGTTAAGATATGAGGAAAAGGAAGCATTCGGCAATTTTATTAATATTATGAAAACGCTTGAGGGGTTTAAGGAAGTTGATGTATTCGAATGATTTTGCAAGGAAAATGAGGAATAAGTCTATTTTGCTTGTTTGGTTGAAAAAGAAAATTCAATTTTGAATTTTTCTCCTCTTGAGCCAATTCTCTTCAGCTTCATCAAGTTCCCTCTCAAATGCATTAACGTCGAATTCTACATTTCTCCCTCTCTTCCTGAGTTCTTGCCAGAGATCCACCACTTTTAAGAGAAGTCCCCCTTCCACAACTTCCAACTCTAAAACAGCTCCCTCTTCAATTCCAAGCTTTTCCCTTATACTCTTGGGGATGACAATAGTTCCCCGCTTTCCAACACGTATCTTCATAAATACCTTGTTAATTGCTTGCCAGAATCGAATAAAAATATTTCTGAAACTCATACGTAAAATTGAGAATGAGATAAAGCAAATAGGCTTGTGGACTTAAATCTGTATTAGGGTTAAAAAAGTTGAAGGATTGTTTAGGTGTTTTCTTTTAGCCAGTCTTATTTATTACTGTTATGTTTCTGATTATTATTTGTGTTACTGTACCCTTCTCTAGGTCTACATTTACTTGGGCAAATCCACCATTCCCATTTCTAAATGTCACTATTGCTCCAGTGGCTTTTAGTGTTATTGTTCCATCACTTTGAACTGTCATTTTAACGGTTGGCCTTATCCCTGTAACATTGTATCCTTGGCTTATTAGCTTCTGTACGTCACTATCGCTTAAAGCTATGCTTAAAACTTTGCTCTTAAAATCATCGCTTATTTCAACTGTGAATCCCCTAATCTTACCCTTCATTAATGGCTGTATTGGTTGCTGTATTTGATTTCCATTCCAAGCCCACTTATACTGCTGTCTCCAAGCATATCCAGCATATACTGTGGCTACTCCAATGCCGAGCATTATCATTGATAGCATGGCTATTAATGCTAGCTTCCTCACTTCCCTTACACCCCCCAATAAACACTTATTTTACAGTTTGATTTAAGGGATTCTTTGAAACAGCTTTTCCAACCATTTAAACTCGTTTTCCATTAGCTTTCTGATCCATAAACATAGGGAAATTTATCAAAGACCTTTGGAAGTTAAGTTTAGCTTCAGTTTCTCTTATAATAGCCGACTATGTTACTGTGCTTATGAACTTTTCCACATTGATTATAGCTTGTACATGAGCCGCATATATGGGTTCGCCATAAATATTACGTTTATAATACTTTAGTACTTTGACAACAACATGACTTCCCTTTTGTCTTGAAATCACAAAGCCTTTCTTCGTCAAATACTTAATCACCTCTCTACCCGAAACTACGGGGAGTTTGGACATTTACTTTTCTTCCCTTACAATTATTGAAAATTCTCTTTCTTCGCCGTACATATCCTCTAATATGGCGGATATGGCCTCAATTATGTTTCTAACAGCTTCCTCCACACTTCTCCCCTGCGAGACGGCGCCTTTAACATCAACGCATTTTGCAATGATCCAACCGTCAAGACCCTTCTTCAAAACAACTCTATAGCAGGGGCGGACTCTGCCTTCTGCATCAGATAGTTCAAAAGTTACATCTAGAGGCTTCGGTACGGTAGGAACACTTTCCAGTGATACTTCCTTAGCAATCTTAGCCATAATTCTTAAACCCTTTAAAAACTCTAAATAAATGAAAGCATTTAAGTCTTACTCTCTTAAATTGTCATGGTCAAATTTATAAGTTAACAATTTAATATCACTGTAATTGTCAAAGCTTCATTTTGTAAATTTGCAGGAGTATTCTGAGAAGTTTAAAATGGAATGTGGGTTTGAGTTGTTGGGGAAAATATTATATTCTGTTACAATTTAGATTGTTTTTGGTGATGTGGTTTGGCTTTTAGGATGACTGTTTTCTCTGATAATTATGTTAGTCTTAGGAGTAGGGGTTGTTGGGCTCAGCATGGTTTTGGTGCGTTGCTAGAGTTTAGATTTGAGGATTTAAGTTTGAATGTGGTTTTTGATTGCGGCCCCTCCATGGATGTTGTTAAGCATAATTTGGATGTTTTGAAGCTTGATTTCAGTGGTGTTAATGCAATTTTCTTGAGTCATGGACATTATGATCATACTGGAGGGTTGATTGAGGTTATTAAGCGTATTGGTAGGAGGGTTCCAGTGTTGGTTCATCCGAAGACATTCTCCAATAGGTTTGCCAAGAGGGATCTTAGGGTTGTTGGAGTCCCATTCAAGCCAAGCGATGTTGAGAGTGCTGGTGGAATAGTTGTTCCATGTAGGAATCCAGTTGATTTTGCTGGTAAAGTCTTCCTTAGTGGTGAGATTGATAGGGTTAATGATTTTGAGAAGGTTGAGGGGTACATTATTGAGGAGGATGGTAGACTCATTGATGACAATATAATTGATGATAGAGCTTTAATAGCCAACTTAAATGGTGAATTCATAGTTTTGACTGGATGTGCACATTCAGGTTTAATCAACACATTGCATTACGCTATGAAGGAGTTTAACGCTAGGAAGTTTAAAGCCATAATTGGAGGCTTCCACCTTGAATCTGCATCCAATGAACGAATCTCAAGAACTATAAGTGAGCTTAAGAAGATAGACTTCCAATATATTGTTCCAATGCACTGCACGGGGATTAAAATGGTTGCAGCACTAATAAACAATTTCGGCGAGAAGGTTAAGGTTCTAGGTGTTGGTGAAAGTTTAGAGTTTAAGTAAATTTAAAAAATAAATATTTTTATGAAATCTTCTTGTAGACAATGTCCTTCTCTCTAACCCTCTGTTCAACCCTCAATCCAACAAGTTGTCCTGCCTCAGCTGATTCAACATTCTTGTGCTGTATCTGCATGGATTCAACTGTCTGTTCAAAGTTTGTTGAAGCCCCCCTAATAACTATCCTATCTCCAACTGATAGTTTTGATGTCAGTTCAACTATGGCTACACTTATACGTGGATAGAAATGTATAACTCTACCAACATTTACAAGTTTTTCCTCAATCAAATGGGGTTCAACCAAATTCATTATTCCATTTTCAGTAAATAAATTTTATGAGATTTTAATTCCCATGGCTCTTGGGCTATTATCGTAAACTTCCCTAACATTGAATATTAAGCATGGCCTGTTAGCCTTGGCTTTTGTTGGTGTATAGTGGAATGCGTCGTGAACTAAATTTACAAATTCATGATACTTCCCCTCCAAGTACACTTCTACTTCACCGTGGATTTCGAAGCTTATGTTTGGGGGCATATAGTATAGTAGGCAAGCCTCCCTATTACTCTGAAGATTCATCCATGTGTGTTTTGAAGAATCCCTCCTACCCACAGCCAATTCCAATGTGGCTATCTTAGTGAAATCCACCTTCTCATATGCTTCAGCTTCATCATCAAAATACAATACCTCCAGTAGCAACTTAACCCCCTCCATAGCATAATTCAATCTATCCATACCCTCCCCCCTTAAATAGTGCTCCCTCAACTTAACTAAAGCTTCATCAATGTAATTTTCCTTTAAAATAAATCCTGCACCCACAACTTTAGCGTTAACGAAAATCCTACCATCAATAATACTTGCAGTGGCAAGTATTGGGGTGTGCCTCATCATATCGATGAAGAACATTGGGTCTTGGGTGAACCCCCTACTCAATTGATTCCTCAAAACCTTAACTCTACCAAAATAAGCCCAATCAATAAAAACCTTTGGGAGCATCATAGCATGTCATAAGGAATTGTTATGGGTTAACTTAATAAAGTTTTCAATAGACATGATGAATTCATATTAATAATACAATTCTATAGCTTTTCAGCATACTTTTCTCTCAATAATGATTGTTTGATTTAATTGTTTGGGGTCTGGTTGTGTTTAAATTCACCTTATTATTCTAATATAATGTTTATTATATTCATCATCTTCTTTAGGCTTCTCCCCCTAGCTTCATTCAGTATTCTCCTTCCAAGTTCTGTTATCTTGTAATATTTTTCCGCTTGTTGTGTTGTGAAGCTTTCTATAAGCCTCCTCTCTTCAAGTTCTGTGAGTATGTCGTGTATTGTGCTTAGGCTTGGCTTCCTCTCAGTTATTTGTTGTATTGCTTTTATTATTTGGTAGCATGTCATCATTGATTTCTGTAGTAGTGCAAGTATTAGTAGTCTTATGGCTCCCCTCATCAGCATCCATTCAAGCTCCATTAATTCTATTCCACTCATCCCTCTTCACCCACTATTTTGAATTTAACTGTTATTTATCTTTTGCCAGTATTCTGTTTTTATGAAGCATCCTGGGTCTGGCCCTTGGATGTTGTTGAAGTATGCATATGCTCTTGCTCTGCATCCACCACATATGTATCTGTACTCGCATTCACTGCACCCCTCCAGTTCATCTCTATTTCTAAGCTTCCATAGTATTGGTGAATTCCTCCATACATCTATGAGTCTATTCACCCTTATGTTTCCAATTTTTATTGGCATGAATACGCATGGTATTATGTCGCCATTCGGCTCTAAGCCACAGTATAGTCTTCCAGCACCGCATCCACCAATGAATTCTGCCAGTGCCTTAGCCTTCCCCTTTAATAGTTCCATTGCCGATTTGTTTGTGAAGTGTGTGGCTATTATTGGTCCCCCCTCGAAGTTTACTGAGATCACTGAGTATTGTGGTGCTGTACTGTATGTTTGTATTCTACAGTTTGGAGTTATGAGTTTCCCATAAAGTCCCTCTAGAATCCTCTTCCTCTCCTCCGGTTCTAAATCCATTTTCACAATATCTTTCCCCCTACCTACTGGTATGAAGTTGAAGGCTATGAACCTCTTAACGCCAATACCTTCAAGCATATTCACAAGTTTTGGCACTTCATTCATGTTTTGCTTCGTTATTGTTGTTGCTACGCCCACATCTAAACCCACATCTATACAATTCTTTATCCCCTCAATGCTCTTCTTGAATGCCCCCTTTACACCTCTGAAATTGTCATGTGTTTCCTCCAATCCATCCAATGATACTTCAACGTATTGGACTCCTGAATCCTTAAGTTTCATTGCGGTTTCACGGTCTATTAGTGTCCCATTGGTGGCTATGGATATGTAGAATTCCCTTTTGTATGCATGGTTTGCCACTTCGTAGAAGTCTTTCCTCATTAGTGGTTCACCTCCAGAGAATGCTATTGCCACAACACCTGCCTCTGCAAATTCATCCACAACCCTCTTCGCCTCAATGGTGTTGAGTTCATCTTCATCTTGTTTTGGTCCCGCATTTTCATAGCAGTGTTTACATTTCAAGTTGCATAGTCTCGTATAATTCCATACCACTAGGAATGGCGCTATGGTTGTTTGAGGCCTCATAACTCCATATTCAGCTATTCCCCCAAGTATGTTTGCTATGGCCCTCCTAATCAATGGGCTTTTCAGTGAACTCCTTAACTCCTCCTCTGATTTCCCAAAGCTTTTAGCTCCAATATTCAGTATCCTTTCCAGTAAAATGTATTTGAATTTTTCACTTGCACTTAAGTCCACATCTAACTCCGCATATTTCTCCAGCATTTTGTTGAAGGATTGTGGGCTACCATTGTATATGTATCTCATCAGCCCCCTCGACAATGGGTTTCCAAGCCAAATCCTAACAGTATTAACTACTGCATCTACCTCGCTCAACTCTCATCCATATACTGTTGATGTATACTTACATATATTCGTTTTTCGTATGATAACTTTTCAATCCAAATCCTTATAGAATCTGTACTCCACGTCGTATACCCTAAATCCCTCTTCAACCATTGTTTGTATGAATAGTTTTTTCGTTGAATCCACTGGGATGACTACTTCCCTAATGCCGTTCTCCATGGCATAAGTCTTCAACCCTTCAATTATATTCCTTAATGCTTGTTGTGGGTTGCTATGTGATACTGATAGGTAATCTATGTATAATGTTTCTTCAGGTTCAAATTCAACTACACCACAGAACCTTTCTTCCATGTATATTCCGTAGGCCACTTCACCCCTATAATACTTGTATATTTCCCTATCAGCTCTCTCAGTAACTGTACTCCACCATGTTGATGTTAAACCATCAATCCTCCTTAAATCATCCCCTGTCAATTTGATTAACTTCACATCGCCATTAGTTGAAGTGTTTCCTCTCGGTTCCCATTTCATAATCATTGTGACTCCATCTATGCTGTATCCATTCCTAATGTAGAATGCTAGAGCTTTCAAGTTGTTGTGTTTTACGTTTAATCTAACTTTACTTATCCCTCTCCTCTTAAGTATCCTTTCAGCTTCATTTAGTAGTTTTCCACCAATTCCAACCCCCCTATACTCCTCCTTAACTGCTATTGCTTCAATGTACCCTTTTCCCCCACCATAGTATAGGTGTAGGAATCCCACTACTTTATCATTTAAGCATGCTACGAGTAGTATGTTCTGTTTGCCATTTGCCATTACTATGCTCTTATACCACTCTTCATCAGCTTCTTCCAAAACATCCTTGTTTTCAAGGTATACATCCATTATTCCATTTAAGTCTTCAAGTCTAGCTTCACGTATAATTAAGTTTTGTAGTCAAACTTTCTCGTTAACTTGCAAGATCCCACCAATCCAATATGTTTCCTTAATTTGGGAATGACGTTGTTGTTATATAAATCTTCCTATTTTAGTATTTCTATTAATCTTTTGGTTATTCTGGCTGTTAACCCCCATATTATGTAGCTTCCATACCTATATCCCTCAACCCTCCTCCCATCAATTTCCACTTCACTTAGACATAGCCTTTTAATTGGGATCCACATGTAATCTGTAACTTCATTTGAGAGTTTTACTTCTGGTTTGAAGTTTAATTTTGCTATGACTGGATATACTTTTAGTTTTGGTTCATTGGCTGGTTGGAATACTCCTAGAATTCCAATGACATCCTCTCTTCTCACCTCTATGCCTACCTCTTCCCATGCTTCTCTTATGGCTGTTTCTATTATGTCCAAATCTTGCATCTTCGTTCTCCCCCCTGGGAATGCTATCTGCCCAGACCATGGGTCCATGGGATTTACAGCTCTCCTAATATATAGTGCTTCGAGCTCTCCATCTTCACATAGTATTATCATTACTGCAGCTCCATCTTTACCTGCTTTTAAATCCATGTTTCCCCATTCAATTTTAATACTAGATTTTTCCACGTTTAAACCACTTTCAATTATAATTATATTGTGTTTTCATCGCATTATAAGTTTATTTCCATTGAAATTGTTTAAATAGCCTTTCCACCATAGATTTCTATGTGAAGATTGCTCTTTGTAGTGATTACTTTTATCCTAAGATTGGTGGTATAACTGTTCATGTTGAGAATTTGGCTAAGGCTTTGGAGTTTAGGGGTCATGATGTATTCATTGTTACTAAGAAGGCTGATTTTGATGATAATATTCATGGTTTAAGGGTTGTTAGGGTTAAATCCCTATTTAGAACTTCTCAAACCATCGACATCCCATATACTGATGAGCTTATGGATGTTTTTAGGAGGGAGAAGCCTGACATTATACATGCACATCACGCCTTCTCACCCATATCCCTATTCTCATTGGCTATTGGTAGGAGGCTTGGAATCAAGACTGTTTTAACGAATCACTCCATACAATTCCTATATGATGTGGCATACTTGTGGAAGCCATTCTCCTACCTAGCCTTCCCCCTAACGCAATACATAAATTATGCTGATAGAATCCTAGCTGTAAGCTGTGCTGCTGCGAAATTCATTTCACACTTCACAGATAAAGATGTAATGGTGATTCCCAATGGTGTTAATGTTGAAGAGTTCACGCCGTCAAGGAAGGATTTTGATGGTAGAAGCATACTTTTCGTTGGTAGGCTTGTATATAGGAAGGGGGTTCATAGACTCCTAAACGTCATGAGATACGTTGTTAGGGAAATTGAGGATGCACATTTATACATGATTGGATCTGGATACCTAAGTTCAACAATTAAATTAATGGTTAAATCCCTAAACCTCCAAGGAAACATAACCCTAATTGGCAGTGTGGGGAAGGAGGATTTAATCGAATATTATAAGAGATCCCACGTATTCGTCTTACCCTCAGTATATGGAGAATCCTTTGGCATAGTTATCTTAGAAGCCATGGCCTCAAAAACACCAGTTGTGGCCGTAGCTCAAGGTGGAATTAGAGAGTTGCTGGAAAATGGTGAAACAGGACTCCTAGCTGAAGGTGAAGGGTTAACTAGGAAGCTTGCTGAAAACATATGCACACTACTAAAGGATAAAACATTATCCGAGAAGATCTCATTAAACGCTTATAGGGAAGTTCAAAAATACGATTGGAAAATTATAGCCAGGATGATTGAAGAAGTTTATGAAGATATCTTATCCTCATAGATTTTCCAAACAATTATTAAACTCTTTAATCACAAATTAATTTGATGTTTAAGGTTGCCATTAGGGATCCTAAGAAATGTATGGATTGTGGTACATGTGATCTCATAGTGGCATGCCCAGTTAATAGGGTTGGTGATACTAGGAATTGTGTTGGTTGTGGTGCATGCTACTTGGCATGTCCATATGAAGCCATATACATGGTTGATGCTGATAGGGTTAAACATGTATCCATAGTGGTTAATGGTGAGAAGTTTAGCGTTCCAAATAAGATTACAGTTCTTAATGCTCTGGAATTCATCGGCTTTCAAGTTTCAAATTTCCCCGGTGAAGGTGATATTTACGCTCCATGCCGTGTTGGTGGATGTTGGAGTTGCGCTGTAATTATTGATGGCTCTCTAAAACCTAACTGTATAACTCCAGTTAAAGATGGGATGAGTATTGAAACAAATCTACCAGAAAATTATGTTCCAAAGAGGCTTGTTCATGGCTGGATGGGTCACCCTGTGGGTGGTGTTGGTACTCCATGGTGGATTAAGGGGAGAGGGTATGTTGAAGCTGCAGTTTTCGCTTGCGGTTGCAATCTAAGATGCCCACAATGCCAAAATTGGACTACAACATACTGTGGCTCCGAAATCCCATATACTCCTAGGGAAGCTGCGTTAATAATGACCGATACTAGGAGGATTTACAATGTGGATAGAATGGCAATTTCAGGTGGTGAATGTACACTAAATAGACATTGGTTAGTTCAATATATTACTGAACTTAAAAAGCTTAACCCAGATGATAAAGCCAGATTTCACGTGGACACAAACGCCACAATACTAACAAAGGATTACATTGACGATCTAGTTGAAGCTGGAATGACAGATATAGGTCCAGATTTAAAGGGGATTAAAGTTGAAACATTCATGCATATAACTGGAATAAGTGATAGAAGCTTAGCTGAAAAGTACCTTAAAACCTCTTGGAATGCCTTCAAATACTTAGTTGACAATTATCTTGGGAAGGTATTCATAGGAGTTGGAATACCATACAATAAAGACCTAATATCACTTGAAGAGATAGCGGAGATCGGTGAAGAAATATACAAAATATGCCCAGAAGTTCAAGTATGCGTACTCGATTATAGACCTGAATTTAGGAGGAGGAATATATCTAGGCCAAGTTTCCATGAAATGGTTAAGGTTTGGGAGATTCTAAAGTCAACTGGATTGAAAACAGTGATATGTCAAACTGAGCGTGGGCATATAGGTCCATATGAAGCTAAACCACGATTCTAAACCCCATTAAATGGAAATATTTATATACTCCTATAACAATTGTTATATTGGTGGTTGACTCATGTCAACTTTAAATGAGAAGAAGGAGGTCATTAAAGCAGTTTTGAGGGAGTTGCATAGTGGTGTTAGTTTAGAGGTTTTAAAGGAGAGGTTTAAGGAATTTCTTAAGGATGTTTCTCCAATGGAGATACCATTAATAGAGCAAGAGCTCGTTAGGGAGGGGGTTCCAATTCAAGAAATCATTAAATTATGTGATTTACATGTAGCTTTATTTAGAGATTTCCTTATTTCAAGGGAGCTTGAAGATGTTCCAAGGGGGCATCCATTGAACTTACTATTGATGGAGAATGAATATTTATTGAAGAAAGCTGAAGTTTTAAACATTTATGCTTTAAGCTTATCTAGAGTTACCTCTGAAGATGAGAAGAAGGCTTTAATCAACAATATTAGAGACTTAATTAACGATTTGAGGAAGATTAGAGTTCATTATAGGAAGATTCAAATGTTAATTTTCCCGTACTTGGAGAAGCGGGGTATATCTGCTGTCCCAAGAGTTCTATGGGCTCGTGAAGATGAAATAATTGTTAAATTGAGGGGTATGGTTAAACTACTTGAATCCAATGATTATGCACAAATAGCTAGTAAGGCTTCAGAGATTGCCAATGGAATTTCAGAGATAATATTCAGGGAGAATAAGATATTGTTCCCAGCAGTATGGGTTTTGCTTTCCGAAGGTGAATGGGCTGCAATAAGTGATGAAGCCAATAAAATTGGATGGCTTGTTAATTTGGATGTTAAGTGGACTCCTAGGGAAAAGCCTACAATGCCCTATGAAGTTAAGGGGGTTGTTAGTGGGGAAGTTTTGGAGAAGCTTCCACAAGAAATGAAGATCATGGCTTTAGCTGGAGGCATAAAACCAGACGAGTATGAATTGATTAGGTCAGGGGACTTAAACCTTGAAACTGGATTCATAAATCTAGATGAATTGAAAAGCCTAATCAAAAGCTTACCATTGGAAGTTACCTTCGCTGACGTCAATGATAGAGTTAGATTCTTCTCTGAAGGGAAATTCCATAAGGGGTTTGCTAGATCAAAGAATATTCTAGGCAGGAGGGTGGAATACTGCCATCCACCAAGACTGGAAGCATTCATAAAGAAGGTTTTAAATGAACTTAAAAGTGGCGCTAAGGATTATGAAGTATTCTGGACTAAAATGGGCGATAGAATAATTAGAGTCATGGTGGTTGCACTGAGAAATGATGAAGGTAAATATCTTGGGGCTCTAGAAATAGTTGAAGACTTAACTGAAATTGTGGAAAACCCTGAAGAAGTAAAGAAGAAGATACTAGTGATATAGGCTATGAAGACACCTCTAGAAATAGGATACAGATACATCCTACCATCACTAAAAAGCCAATTAACAAAAATACTCACAACAAAATTCAACTTAAACCAAATAGAAACATCAAAAACCCTAAAAATATCGAAATCCACAGTTTCAAGATACATATCCATGGAAAGAGGATCAAAAATAGACCTATCAAAATTCAGCGACATCAATGAAATAATGGAGAAATTAGCCTCAAAAATCCTAGAAGAAAAGCTAGATGAATACAGCATAGAAATGGAACTCATAAAAATAACTCTACACATACTAAGCAAAAAATATCTATGCAACTTCCACGCAGAAATAGACCCCCAAATAGATCCAACTAAATGCAACATATGCCCAAAAATTTTCAAACAAATCTAATTTTTCCCTAACAAACAATTATATTTAATGCAAGATTAATCCACATAACAATTTAAGTGATAGATATTATTTGCATTATATTGCAAAAAAATGGAAATATTTATATATAAGGATTCCAAAAATTTGTATTGGAGGTTAATTAAAAATGTGTAAAACACATGTTAATAGGAAGGGTATAAGCCCTGTGATAGCCACAGTGATCATAGTAGCTGTTACGATAACAGTGGCTGTCGCCATATCCTTCTGGATGGGTGGAGTTGCAAGCCTATACACTAGATTCGAAAAGCTTGAAATAACATACGCCACAGTTTCTTCAGATACTAACGGCTGGACTATAACATTAAAAGTTAAAAACACTGGATCTGCAGACACAAAAATAGATGACATACTACTAAACGGGGTAACGATACGAGATGTGTCTGGTGCGAAGTTAAATGGTAATAATGTTACAGGGTCTATTTCTATTTCTTTGAATAGTGGTAGTGAGGCTACTATCACTGTCTTTATTCCTGAAAATGCTAAGATGGGTTCTAGTACTGCTACTTCTGGTTTGAGTCTTGAGTTGAAGTTGCATACTTCTGGTGGTAAGGAGTATCCGAAGATATTGACTTTGCCATAGATGTTTAGGTCTTTACCCATAATAAATCACTTCCCCTTTTTTTGTGTGGGGTGGCTGCTTTGAATATTGGTAGGTTTAAGTTTAGTGGTGTCTTTTCTGGATTTAAGCGTAGATTATCCAGTATTTCTCCTGTTAGGGATGTTATGGTTTATCCTTTGCCTGAGGATTCCCATGTTTTGAGGGATTATTGGGTTTGTGAGCCTTATGCTAGGGTTGTGGTGGCTGAGGATGTTTCTGGTGAGGTTAAGTATTATGCTTTGGAGGAGCCTTTAACCTTCCTTGAGAGGGGGGTTCTTGATAGGATTATCTCATTTATTGTTAGGGAGAGGGATCCCCCTAGGGGTGATGTTGATAAGGTGAAGTTTGTTGTTTCTGAGGCTGAGGCTTTGATGTCTAGGTATAGGAGGCTTCGCCCCCCATCTGAGGATTCTAAGCGTAAAATTCTTTATTATGTTGCTAGGGAGCTTGCAGGGTTTGGTGTTATTCATCCTTTGATGTTGGATCCCAATATTGAGGATATATCTTGTAATGGTGTTGGTGTCCCTGTTTATGTTTATCATAGGGATTTTGAGAGTTTGCCCACTAATATTGTTTTCTTGGATGAGGATGCTCTTGATGATTTCATAATTAGGCTTTCCCATCTTGCTGGTAAGCATGTTTCCAGTGCTAATCCAGTTGTTGATGCCACTCTTCCAGGTAAGCATAGGCTTGCAGCAACCTTTATGCGTGAGGTGTCCAATTTTGGTAGTTCCTTCTGTATTAGGAAGTTTAGGGAGAATCCATTTTCTATTGTGGAATTGATTTCCATGGGTACTGTTAATGAGTGGATTGCAGCTTATCTTTGGCTTGTTGTTGAGAATAAGATGAGTGTTATGGTTCTTGGTGGTACTGGTGCTGGTAAGACCACTATGCTCAATGCCATTTTAAGTCTTGTTAGACCTGAGCTTAAGCTGGTCACTGTGGAGGAGACTGCTGAGATAAATATTCCACATGAGAATTGGGTTTCCTTTGTTAGTAGGGAGGAGCTTGAGTTTTCCGGTGTTAGGGCTAGGTCTATACGTTTATTTGATTTGGTTAAGACTTCACTTAGGTATAGGCCTGACTATCTTATTGTGGGTGAGATTAGGGGTGAGGAGGCTTATGTATTGTTTCAAGCTTTGGCCACTGGTCATGGTGGTATGTCCACTATGCATGCTGATAGTTTGGATTATGCTGTTAAGAGGCTTACCTCTCCCCCAATGAATATCTCTAAAGTTTACCTTCCACTTATGAATGTTTGGCTTCACATTGAACGTATGACTGATGTTAAGATTGGTGGTCATAAGAGTGTGAGGAGGGTTAGGTCTATTTGGGAGTTGAATTCTGATGGTGAGGAGGTTGTGGTGGCTGAGTGGGTTCCTGAAGGATTCTTCAACGTTAATTTTGAGGATAGCTTCATTCTTGGTAGGATAAGTCGTAAAACAGGGTTTTCCATGGATGAATTGATCTCAGAGATTGATGTTAGGGCAAGATATTTGAGGGATCTTTTGGGTAGGGGTGTTCTTTCACATAAGAGTGTTGCGGAGGCTATTCGCAATTACTATAAGTCTTATGTTGGGGGCTTACGTCTTTTGAAGGCTGAATCCAAGGGTGGGGGTGGTATTTAAGTGGATTTTAAGAGTTTCTGCTATGATCATTTTGGGTTTATTGGTGATAGAATTGCATCTGCATTTCCTTGGCTTGATAAATGGATTGAGGTTTCAGTTTTCAAGCTTCACCCGTCAGTTTATGGTTCAATAATATTTTTTGCATCAATCCTATCCCTATCAGCATCAATTCCATTTATCCTACTAATTTTTGTTGCAGTTTCAGGTATTGATCTTCCACAATATATTATGCATTTGCTTTACCCATTATCCTTCCTCCCAATACCATTAATAATATCCTTCACCCTTCTACCATTAATTGTATTCATATTTGGTTTGATTCTCCCCATAATAACTTCTAAGAATAGGGTTTATGATTTTGAACTTGAATTGCCCTACGTCTCAGCATACTTAACGGTCATAGTCTCTAGTGGTTTGCCTTTGTATAATGGTCTTAAGAGGCTTATTGGATCTAAACTTTTCCATAGGACCAGTATGTATGTTAATAGGATTGAAGTTTCATCTATGGTTGGAAGTGACACCCCCATATTTATTGTTGAGGATTTTGCTGGTAAGCTTAATGTTAAGGGGTTTAAGGAGCTTATTTCAGGTTATGTTTCCACCTTAAGGAGTGGTGGCGATGTTGCCAATTATGTTTATCGTAGAACTGAAATGCTTTTCCAAGAGATGCTTTCTAGGGTTAAATCTGTTGCTGAGAGGCTTGGAATTCTAATGGAGGCTCTCATCACGGTTGTATGTCTTGGTGGTATTGGATTATACCTCTTCTTCATAGCCTCAGTATCCATGAGTGACGTTATGGGGATGCCTGCTATTAGTGGTGAAACCTTCTTCCTCTTCTCCTTCATTTTGCTCCCCCTCATAAACGTCATATTCATATACTTGGCAGATTCCAGTCAGATAAGTTATCCTGAGAAGGTTTTGAAGAGATATATCCCCTTCATAGCCTCCCTCCCAATACTCCTGCTATCCCTCTCCCTAATAATTCTCCCCTACGTCTTCAATATGTCTATAATTGAACCACTAATCCCAATAGTGAAGTTTGTTGAGTGGTTTGCTGAATATAGGGCTGGAAATATTGGTTTTACCCCAGCAATAATGTTATGCCTATCTCTAATTGTAGTCAGCATTCCAGGGGCAATATATGACCTCTATCTTTCCAGGGTGGAGACTTCCTACGAGTCTGGATTGGCAAGTTTCCTTAGAGATCTTGTTGAAACTAGGAAGAGTGGTTTACCCCCTGAGAAGTGTTTAGTTATGCTTTCATATAGGAGGTATGGGAGGCTTAATAGGATTTTGGATAGGGTTAGGAGGGGGATTGTTTGGGGGCTCCCCCTACGTAAGGTTTTTGATGAAATTTGCGCCAGTTTAGATGATTGGCTTGTATCCGTTAATCTATTCCTATTAGTTGATACCATAGAGATTGGTGGGGGGTCTGTGGAAACCCTTGAGTCTATGGCTAGGTTTTCTGAAACTTCACTTTTAATTGAGAGTGAGAAGCGTTCTCTATTGAAGCCGCTGATGCTTGTCCCATATTTTGGCGCTATATTGTTGATATTGGTTGGTTTAACCTTCTTATCCTTCATGAATGGTATGATGGCTGTTGCTGGAACTTCCCTCCCCATGGTTTCAATGATCAAAATACTCATGACGCCAATACCCCTGCAAACATATACTCTTGGTTTAGCTGCTGGGAAGATTGGTGGTGGTAGGGTTTCTGGAGGATTCATACACGCCATACTCTTAACTCTAGTGGATCTACTTGCAATCCTATTCTCCTCATCAATTAATTTGAGTAGTATTCTGATGGGGGGTTGAGGGATTTGAAGGCGCATTTTGGGAGTCATGTTTCTGAGGGGGTTTCTGAGGTTATTGGAAATCTGGTTATCGCTTCAACCATAATCTTAATCACCATAATCTCCACCAGTGTGGCTATGAATTTTATGGAGATTCAAGCTGCTCAAGCTGAATTCGAGGGTATTAAGGATTCTATGCTAATATTAGCTGATATTATTGAGGAGGTTGGTAGTAGAGTTTATTCTTCCGGTTATGTGAAGTTTAATTGTAGGTATGGGCGAGTTGATTTCCTCAAAGATGATACCCATATTGAGGTTTTCTTAAATTCCTCTAAGATTGTTGATGTTTATACTTCAAGTTTGAGGTATACTTGTGGTGTTAGGTTTTCTGTGTCTGAGGAGTATGTTAGGGGTGAAGGTTCCGGCATATTTATGGATGAATTCTCCCATCTTGTAACTGTTAAATTGGCTTCCACATCTGGTTTTCCATCCATAATACTCCGTGGTGGTTGTGTTAGGGTTGTGGATAAGGGTGAATTGTATTTGAGGAGTAGGGGGTTTACCGTCACTGTTTATGAGCTTGTTTTGGTTAGGGTTAGAGTTGGCTTAACGGTGGGTTCTGATAGTATTAATGTTAAGGCTTATGGTAAGGGGGTAACATTGAACACATTATTCATTGAAAAGCCATCTAGCATTGAATTATTCATTGATGGTTTGAAGGTGGATTGTAAAAGCATAACTGCTCCAGCAGTATTGAATGTTGCTATTGTGGAGGTGGAAATATCAACAGTCTAGTTGTGGGGTGATTGTAATGTCGTCTGCTGTTATGCATGTAATCTCCTTCTCCTCCCTACTAATATTGATATTCATCTCCATTGGTTTTGCTCAGAATATGCAGTTAATTAGCCTTAGGGATACTGCAAGGATACTTGCATCTGAAATATCGCATAGAATTGCCATGGATATATCAGATCTTATCAGTGTTGCTTCAAGTACGGGTTCTGAGCATATGATTATGGTTAAGGGGTTGGATATTCCATCAAATATTCTTGGTAAAAGTTATACCATTAGCTTAACTGCTTCTGGTAAATTCTATTATGTTGAGGTTGATATTATTGGTTGGAGTTGGTTTAACTCCTCTTCACTGATTCCAATACAGACATCTTCATGTAAAGTGGTTTTTGAGTTTGGTAGTGGAATTTTGAATTTTAATGGTGTTAAGATATACTATTCCCCGAAGGTTCTTTGTGGTGCTAAGGATTTGGTTGTATGGGTTGTTAAGGATGGAGGGGTTGTTAAGGTTAGTTTGGGGGTGATGGGGGGTTGAATGAGTGGATGGAATACGTGTTTTCCGCTCTAATAATTGTTTTACTTGTATCTTCAACATTAACATACTTCATTCCAGTATCATTGAATAGGGCTACATATCTATCTGAGGGTCAGTTGCAGATTGAAGCTGAGAAGATCATGAATCAATTGCTTTTAAATACAGGGGATCCTCCAGATTGGGGTGTTTCAGCCACTTCAATAGATTCTTTGAAGAGTTTTGGTTTTGCACTTAAAGGTGCTAACCCATATAGTTTGGATATAAATAAGTTGGTGAGGGTTTTCGAGCCAAATTTAAGTGAATACACAAATCTTACAAGTATAGGTTTGAATGATATATTGAATGTTTTGGGTTTACGTGGGGTTTATGGTTTATCCATTAAGCTTACTCCAGTATTGAATGTTTCAATTCAGGAATCTTCAAGCTTCACCTATGAAGTTTATGTTAAAACCTATGATAATCTACCAGTAATTAATGCTAGGATTAGGGCAGTGCATGTAACTGTATATGTTAGTGGGAGTACTGAGATAACCTATTTGGAGGATGTTGTGGAAAACGTTTATACCGATTATAATGGGAAGGCTGTTTTGAATTTCACACCAGTGGATTCCAATGGTGCCATTGGAGGTTTCTTGGTGGTGTATGTTGACTTCTATGGCATGTCCACAGTATACAGTTCCTTTGAAGGTGAAACCAATTTTGGGGTGATTATTGGGGATACTCTCTACGTTGGACATTTGGATGACGATTTCAACCCCCAAAACATAACCACCAAGAAGGGTAAGCCGAATAATCCTGGTGGTGGAGCTATACATCTATGTCCAGCAGCTTTAGCGGTTACGCCGAAGGCTTTAGAATCCACAGTACTCTTTGATGGTAAACTTCTACCCATAACACCTCAAGGTGGAGCTAGACCATACTATAAGTTTGAACTTGACGGTTTAGATGATGATACGGTGGCATTGTTCTTTGTGGTTAAGAATAGGGGTTCATATAAGCTCTGCGTGGCTAGAAGGTCTTATAATGGGGTTGAGATTGGATGGAATCAGGGGTCTACTGGAGGGGTTGCGGCTAGGGGGGTACATCTTAGGAGGATCGTATCTGTTTCCGGCTACCTATACTATTTTGATTTAACATTATGGCGGCTTGTGGAGGGTTGAATTTGAATTGCTCTGGGCAATTTAGAATTATCGAAGCTTTAATCACTGCGATTCTCGTGATAGGCTCCATGACCATCGCCATAAATATTCAGAGGATTCCAAGTTCTTGTATTATATATAGCCATGAGGAGCTTGATGATATGGCCTTCAATTTACTGGACGAAATATCTGTTCCAACAATCTCCAACATACTTTCAAATCAAACTGGTAAATGGGAATCCGATATCTCCCTACTACTTGGAACTCTACTGCCTAAAACAGTTTACTTTAACATGACCATATACGAGTTTACCCCAATAAATGAATCAACATTAGCCATGAGGATACTCAATCGTTTTGCAATAACCAATATTCCAGGAAACTTCGCTAGGGATATATCTGAATCCGGCTCTGCAGTTTATATTTTCACGTCAAGTAATGGTCGAATATACATGTTGGTGTTAACGTTAATTAGGGTTAAGGGGTGAATGTATTTGAATTCTAAGGGGCAGCTCCCCATAATAGTTGCAGTAATTTTAAGTGGCATAATAATACTTTCAGCTATAACCTCCTATAAAGTCTCAATATTCCCAAAAACAGTTGAGGATTCAGATTGGACGCACTTAATAATTAATGTTGATAGAGATTTCAAACGTATTCTTCAAGCTTCCTTGGCAAATTTCACAGCCAGCTACCTTAAAACTGGAGATCATGATGATTCTGAGGACAATGCGAAAATTAATATTGAAACATGGAAATTTGCATTCTCCTTAGCATATGCCCCACTAAGCTTGAAAATATCCATATCCCCATCCGGATCGTTAATATCCCCTGCATCCACATATACACTTCAATTCAAATATGGAAGCTCAACCACATTTTACAATATCTACGTTTCAAGCTTCACTATACAACGTGGCTCAATATTTAATTGCAGTTGGGATAAACCATACAGCATATCAGCCTCCCATGCATCAATATCCCTAGACATAATTGGAAGTAAAGTTTATGGCTGGAACAACTCCTACACCGCACTCCTATCACTCAACATAACAAAGATAATCGTAGATGGAAACCTAAATGAAATGTCAATAATATTCATATTGAATAGTGAAATGGGCCCAGTAAACAACCTATCAACAAACAATTTAAACATAACCATTAATGGTATTCAAAGGAATGTTTGGAGCTTAACATACTGTGGCATGGGCACATATAATGCCACCATAAGAAACCCTCCACCCCCACCATACACCATCCTCATTACCGTCACAGATTATAGGGGGATAATCGTTAGATCAAAAGTTACCGTTTAAACCCCGCTCAAAAATGACAATAGTTATATATTGGTGATGTATAATTGTTTTGGTGATATTTTGGCTAAGGATCCAGTTTGCGGTATGATGGTTGATGAAGGTAAAACTAAATTTAAACTGGATTACAATGGTAAAACATACTACTTCTGTAGCGCTATATGTATGGAGAAGTTTAAATCAAATCCAAATAAGTATATTAAATGATGGGTTTGAAGGGGGCGTATGGTCGACTCATGATAGAGTCCAGTAAAGTTATGTATGCCATCGACCTATATAACAAGTTTAGAAGTCCTGAAGCTGTGGCATCACTAGTTAAAGTTGATGAAGAAACCATACAAATAAGCTTCAAAGGTAGCTTCTGCTTCACATGCGGATTAAATGAGTGGTTTGAAGATTTCAGACTATTATTGGAGGAAAATGGAATAAACTCCAAAATTTATAGTATAGAGCAAATTGATGCCGACGAATTCCTAGTAACATTTAGAATAAATGATGCTTAACCACTTTTATTCAAATATTTATCATGTATCCATGTGAATTACTACATTACTATTAAGCATAACTACTGAAGCAAAATTCAAGATAACACTGATTCCCATAAATCAGGGAATAAGCCCTGTGATCTCCGAGTAATAGTACACAAACTTCACAATAATTCTTCAAATGAAGTTAAAGCGTCCCTTTACTTGAGTATTGAAGGCGGCTTTCTTGCCAATATATATGTTACTTTTTACATAATGTTTTTGAGGTGTCCCCATTAGATGGGAGGGGTTAAAAACACCTCACTATTATACATAATACCCCTAATAGCATTCCTCACTATACCAGTACTTTGCGGGAACGTTTACGCTCGGGAATCGGATGGTGGCAGTGCGGAAGTCACATGGAGTCACGTATACCCCCAAACTGGAGGAATATATCATCCTCACGTAGTAGGTTATTTCGCATGGTCTGTTTGGTGGGATGATGCTCTCCCTGGTATTGGCTTTCATGGATACATATACATGGTTGGAAGTGTGAGCGCGAAAACATGGTATTGTGGGGATCAATTGTTTTATTCGAGATTAAATAGAATGGTGTATAAGGTAGAGATTATAAAGATAAAGGATTTGACGAATCAAACAGAATATACAGACCCAAATTTAATACGTAATAACCTATGTCTCTACGATAGTTACATAAGACCTAGAGGTTCATGGTTTTTAAATGAACTTAATAATTTGTTATGGGGTGTTTTTCAGTCAATAACGGGGTTATCGAGGTTTACTGATACTCGTACTGCGTGGGGTGAAGTTACCGCCTATAGTATCATTGGAAATAAGAGTGAATTTTCAATTGATTTTGAGTTTTCATATTTTGGTGGTTTAGATCCTACGCATACTTATGAGGTTACTTGTAGGTTGACTTGGTGTGCCATAATTTCCATATGGGTTGAGAGGGATCCTAGGGTTATAAGCTCCATCGACCAGGAAATATCACCACAATATAATAGGGCAATAGACACGGTATACGAGTATGCTACAACAGATATAACATTCATAATTAAACCATGGTGAGATGATAAACATGAAGATACATATAAACAAGAAATACTTATCCACCATCTTACTCATAATTACGGCAATAACAACAATAATCCTATTAGACAACTACCTAACATGCCCACGCTACCTAAACACAATTGAATTAGACTCATTCAACTCATCTCTAGACTGGTATAAGTATTATAAGTTTCTTAACGTCACAGCAATTCATTATAGTGGCTTTCTTGGAGAGGCTGATTTCAGATTAATCACATATATTTCCACACCCCTACTTCACCCAATAACAACTCCACATGATCTTTTACGGATGACTGTTGTGGTTAGGAAGATAAGCGAGAAAACATATAATCCATTAGTAAAGGGGTTCATCATATTAATCGAAAACGCTTACATATTCAATTACAGAATCTTTTACAAAAATGAAACCGTCATATACATATACGCTTATGTTGACCCCCATTATAAGCGATTTCTACCAGATCTCTCAGAATTCCATCACTACATTTCCTTCATGGAAGATAAATTTCCAAGCATACTATACTTAAATATCGATTACACCATCCATGCAATCATAAACCCATATGCCGAAATACAATACGATAAATACAATTACATAATCACTGGATTCCATATGCAAGTATATAGTGGAAAAATAATAATCCCAATAACCATAACACCAGGATAACTAGTTTTACACTAGACCATTACCTGCCGTGAGTCTAATACTAATTTTTATGGGAAAATTTATGTTTTAGAATTATATTCTTTATGGAATTGGGGTTGTTATTAAGCCTATGAAATCAGTTGCCCAGAAGTATTTTGGAGTCTTTAAGGTGGAGAAGTGGCCTGAAGATCTTGATGAATTTATTGTAAGAGTGATGAGGGATTGGTGGATTCGAAAAGGTATGTAATTGTATCCTCCTACTGGGTTTAAGTAACATTACATTTGGGAAACTGCCCATTAAATTTCACATGTTGCAATTATTTCCAATTTATTGCTCATGGATTTTGACATAATTTATTGCTGAACTTACCATTTGAATTGTTTCACTGAATATCATAATGGTTGGATTTGCAAGCATAATTGCAATCGTTGCTATCTCCATTCTTGTTTCTCCAAACTTTATGATTCCAGCATTTGATACATAATTATTGTTTATGATAAGTTGCTGTGCTATAATGTCTAGGCTCCTCGTCAATCCAATTATCAATCCACACATGATCATTGAGGCTAAACTTAACCCGAACATCAATTTTATGATTGTTGAAGCTTCCCTCCCCCTATACAGCATCACAATCATAGTTGATGATGCTATCAATTCAAATGTGTATAGTGTTATTGGTGGGATTGAGAGTGTTGCTATGGATTTTAATTGGTCTACCTCTATTGGAGATCCATAATACTCTAGTCTACTGTATGCTATTGCTATGATTTCACTCAATGGTCCACTAAAAGTGTATTTTGGGATTAAAGTTAAAGTTAGCTTGTATATGGCGTTCAATACCATGATCACTAGAGATAATAGCGTAAGTTTTCTTAGTGTTTTATCCTGTGAATTTGATGTATTTCCTCTCAAACACCTCTCCCCCCAGAAACTCATATTTCAACTCCACATACGCACCGATGGCTTCACCCTCCCTCCCAATCTTCAAAACTTGTTTTGATAATGCATTCACAGTTATCGGTTCCATGTAATCCGTTTTCATTATTCTCGTGAATCCAGCATTATCCATCATCATATATATCACCTTTATCAAGCTTACATTCATACTCACATAATTTGGATTTTCAATTACAAGCTCTTCACCCTCAACGTATATGTTCAATTTCCTCCAGTTTATTTTATAGGTATAGTTCCCCTCCAAAACCCCCTTATCAAACCTCACCTTCAATTTGAAATTTATATCATCAACCCTATTCCCATATGCCAATTGATAGATTTCCAATGGCGTTTCAACTATTACTGTGTGATCGTCACTTATGTGCGCCTTTGAATATATTGTTTTGTTCGCTATCTTGAATACGCATTCCTCAACATTTATTGGATAAGCATACTGCACGCTATACCTAACCATAACCTCCGATACACTTAGAATTTTCACCTCCATCAAATTTACTGATGGTTTAGCTATTGCTGATTGTATTGGAGTGCTATTTATAGGCGTAAGCGATACTGCTGCTATACTAATCAATATTGACACCTCAAACACCATTACCTCAAAACCCTTACCCCCCCTCACATTTGCAATAACCCTCCTCCCCCTTAAAGCCATGTATACCATTGCAATAGCCACAACTATTGGAAACCATAATTCCAACGGTATTACTGCTATAACCACATATTTAATGTAATCCCTATCCATCGGTGGATCTAGTAGTTGCATGTTATCACCCTTCATTATTACGGAGTCTCCCTTCAACTCCACAATTCTATGCGCAATATACTGCATGGGTTCAATTATGCATACCACTATATCCCCAACATCATATTTCAAATAATCCCTTGATACGCATATTATGAGGTCTCCACAATTCATTGTTGGCTTCATACTTGAACCAGTATACAACATTATTGTTACCGGTAAAGTCAACACTCTACCAATCAATGGCATGAGCAATATGATTGCCAAGAGCATCTTTAATGTCATCCGCTTCATCCATAACCCGCCTCAACCCTCAATGGGTAACTTACCGTAATGTAATCTTCAACTTCATACTTGAATAATATCCTCAACGTCACATTCCAACTGGCTGGATATGTCGCCGTAACATTCACGTACAGATTTAATATCGAGTTTTGCTGCAAAAGAATCTTTGATGTCCGATTTTCCACAATCAACCCATTAACCACCTTCGCTGACCTACTGTATTGACTATTCAAGTTTATCCATATGGATGCATTAAACCCTGATGGTATTACACCATTGATCGATTCAAACTCCAAACTCACATTGTAAACCCCATAATTATTTAATGCCAATAAGAATTTTTGTGGGTACGTATAGTACGATATCCTCTTGCCAGTATATCCTGTGGATTCACCTATTATGAATACGTCATCCACACCATCCTCAAAGTTTTCTGAAGCATTATACACCCCCTCAGCATGTACATCATCCAAATAAGCTTCAAACTTCAATTCTGGCTTCTCTTTATTAAGCCATCCAAAATATGATTCCCAAATAAATACATATGTTATCTCCGTAATATTGTATTGGTAGCTGTAAATGTTTACTCCATCAACAAACCACTTTAAAGTCAATAGGCATCCATCAATAGACCTCTCCACCCTAATTTTAAATTCATGCTTCTGATATGGGTTTATCGTATACGGTGAGCTCTGTCCTTCAGAGGCCGGATTTATCCCCCATAATAATCCTAAAGCTGCTTTAACATAATTTCCATAGTATATTATACTTGCCAAACAATAGTCACTTCCATTGTAGAATCTTAAGTCAATAATCATAGTGCCATTTCCCTTAGGGTCTTCAAAGCTTGCCATATGTACGCTCCATGAAACATTATAGTATCCTCCCGGAGGTAGCTCGATGTTTGGCGCTGGCCCCTCAAGATATATAGTTCCATTCTCATCCTCATCATACACGTTTAAAGCCAAATTCCTCGTTAAAGTTACGTTTGCCGATGTATATGCTTCACCCAAAATTACAGTTGCATTTGGATTATTTGGATTCGAGAATATTATTGGCGGCTGAACAGGATTAAAAGTTGAATTCAATGGATTATAAACATATGTTGATGAAAACACCCTCAAATGCCAAATTGAAAGCATCAACAATATTATTGCAAATAATCCCCATTTCCTAGTATAACAACTCTTAAATGTCCTCATGGTGGACTCTCAACGTTCTGTGTACTGTAGATTAGCTTTAATGTCGCTGAATCACTTGTGAATGGTGCAGTATTGTAACTTCCACCAGTTTCATCTATCTTAATTACAACATCAATTCTCCACTCAGCTTTACCATTCATTGGAAACCAATTCGTAGATTCAGTTGTAAGTAAATTTACTTTAAGCATGGCTCGATTTGTACTAACATCATACAAATATAATGTTGCATTAGTGATTTTCGTATTTGTTAATGAACGTTCAACTCTGATCATTATATAGTATACATTAGTATCAGTGTTGTTTATTCTCGCAACATCCTTATAATACACTTCTTGATATGTTGGATGCAGTGTCAATGTTAAACTTGTACTTGTATTACTAATATTTGCAGTTATCGTCGTTCCACGCAAGTCAGCCTTACCAGTATTTGCGCCATATTTGAATATTATTGGGGGTGCTACTGGCGAAATATTGATGGTTAGCGGGTTATATGTGAATACCGAAGCATATACAAAGCTTGTCAGCATGGATACCAATATAAGTATTAATGTTTTATGGTGAACCTTCAAACCCGAACCCCCATTAAAAATTTAACCCAAACCATTAACATAAAAGATTTACCACTAAGAATTATACAAGTTTGATTAAAAATATGTGGAGAGAAAAGATATTCAATTTAGATTTTTTAATGTTTCTACGCAAATAATTCCTCCAACACTATAATAATTGATCTCATGCACCGCTACTACTCCAACAATTAAGCATTCATCTCTATATCCAATAACTTAAAAATCAAATCTATTATATCCTCCAGGCCATGAACCTACTTAATCTACTCCCCCTTTTGAGCGCGAAACCTCTTATGGAGAGGTTCATCGGAGGCATTATCTGTGAAGGATTAGACTATTTCGATTGCATGCTTAATGTGTTAAACCTCAATTACTTCAACGATTTTCCTTCTTGATTTTAATCCAGCTACAATTCTTACTTGAGAAGATGAAGTTGTTTTATGATGGGCTTGAGCTGACAAATTCTTTAAAGTCAGGTATGGAAGTTTCAAAACTCTCAAAAGCTATTGAAAACTAAGAAATTACTTAAAACTGACTTACTCTACATATTTTGACATTTTTATCACTATAGACGAGGGTGAAAGATGTAGTTTCTCTGTTTCTAGAAGTCGGGCAATTATGGTATCTTTCGCTTTATCGTTAAAGGTATAGTAGCCTTTCTCAGGCTAGTATTGGTAGAAGTATTCGGTGGTGTTTAAAGGGCAGTTTTGCTCGTTCTAACCTATTTTTCCCACTCTTTTCACAGTATAATTCTATGTTTTATTTTATACTTATTGCAAATTCTAATTGACCTTTCTTGGAGTTCCTTTTGGTATTCCTTTGTTGGCTGGAAGGAATTCTTGAACAAGCTTTTATATTTTGGTATAAGTTCGGGGAAATATCTTTCTAGGAATTTGTAGTAGAGTGTTTTGCAGTCTGCTGGTCCATTTCCAAATAAGGTTAAGGCACCGACAAGAACATAATCTGCCCCGTAATCTTTAGCAGTTTTTATCATTTCATCAAGTTGTTCTTCTGCATCTGAAATAAAGGGCAAGGTGGGAATATAACAAACTCCGGTGAGAAATCCTTCTTCTCTGCACTTTTTCATAGTTTCTAATCTTTCTCTTGGTGCAGGTGCCCCTGGCTCAAGAATTTTTGCCAACTTCTCGTCGAGAGTCGAGATAGAAAAGGAGATAATAGCTCCATGCTTCAGTTTCGGCTTTAAATCAGAAGGTAGAACCGCGTTCTTATCAATCTCTTTCAATAAGTCTAGATCTCTCAATACAAGTTTTGATTTTGTTAAAATGTGAACAGGAAATTTGTATTTTAGAATTATTTCAAGCAATTTTCTCGTCAGTTTTAGTTTTTCTTCAATTGGCATGTAGGGTTCGGTTGATGATGAGAAAGCAATTATTCCATATTCTCCTTTCCTCGCTCTCCTTGAAAGTTGTTTTCCCAGAAGTTGTGGCGAATTTACTTTTGCTGATAAAGTCTTCGCCATATTCTCCCCATATTTGCTCCCCCTTATATAGCAGTAGATACAGTTGAAGGAGCATCCCTCATATGGATTTACCGAATAATCATCTAGAAACCAGTCATCCCTCCTTTTATGCTTATTCAGAATTGATTTCACTCGGATTTCATTCACCATATTATTCACCCAACAAAGATTTTATTTCCTCTTGCTCTTCCTTTTGTAATTTTTTCATTCCAGCTTTTATTATAGCCCTTACATTTTTATCCTTGACCTTAGCCCACTTCTGTAGAAACTTAAAAACTGATTCGGGATACTTCTTTGTAACCTCTCTTAAGGCCCAGCCAATAGCCTTTTTAACATCCTCATCCTCCTCTTTCATTACTTTGTTCAAAATCTGAAGACACATCTTTGATCCTCTCTTTTTCCTCCTTATATAAGGAGGAATTGTTGCTATTGCTAACCTCCTAACCCATTTGTTCCTTGATTTTATCCACTCTTCCATTAAGGAGAACATCTCATTTTCGTTCTGAACCGCCAAATTTACAACTACCCTCAAGGCTAATTGATCACAGATTTCCCAGTCAGAGAGATCGTTAAGAATATTTAAAACAAATGATTTCGAATTTTTATAATCTACCCTGCTCAGCCTCCCTAAGGCATTCACTACGATCAATCTTTCATCCCTCTTTCCCTCCCTCCATAGATTCATCAGCCTGTCAAAGCTCCATTCTTTCCCAATTAGCATTTCCCCCAGCCCATCACCTATAGAATTAAGTAGGGGGGTTGGTGTTAATTTCAATTTGTCCGTCTTTTCCCTTTCGAGATATGCGTTAATTATGGACATGACATGCTGGGTATCCCCTTTTTCTAGCCCCTTGTAAACCTCTTTGATAAAGATTTCCTCAGCTTTTTTCAAATTCCCTCCCTTCTATTTTAAACAGGGGATTTCCATGAATAATAGATTGCAATTTCTTTTTAAATTTCTAATAGCCATTTCCATGAGGGCTTGAAAATTATTCCTTTATTTTTAATTTTATCTCATGACAAATCAATAATATGTTAATCAAAATATTTATATTATTAAAAGATATGTTAAATTAGTATGCCAGAAATTATAGATTTGCTTTTGCGGATGAATCCTTGGTGGAGAGGGAGGAAAATAGAGGAAATAGAGGGGCTTAAACCAAGATTCCAATTCAAAGAGTTAGAAAAATACCTTAAAGTAAGACAAATAATAGCAATAATTGGTTTGAGGAGAACGGGGAAAACTGTGTTAATGCTCCAACTTATAGATAAGTTATTAAAAGAGGGGGTTGAACCAAAAAACATACTTTATTTTTCATTTGATGAAATTTTAGCAAAAGAGCCGTAAATAATAGAGCAGATCCTTTCAACTTATGAAAGCGAAATATTGAGAGGGGAACTGAAAAATACTTACATTTTCTTTGATGAAATTCAACATGTTCCAGATTGGCAAGTAATTCTCAAAAGATATTATGACTCCATAAAGGGAATAAAATTTGTGGTTAGCGGATCTGCATCACTTTTCATGAGAAAAGCAAAAGAAAGTTTAGCTGGTAGGATTTATGAATTTGAAATTAAACCTCTGACTTTTGAAGAATTTCTTTATTTAAGAGGGTTTGAAGTAAAAGATATGTTACTTCAAAAATTTGAATTGGAAAAATTGTTTTATGAATATGTTATTCATGGTGGATTACCCGAAATGATTTTTGAAAGGGATTTTGAAAAACTGAAGAAATATGTGAATAGCATAATTGAGAAAATAATTTTCTTTGACATACCAAAAACGTTTGATGTCAAAGATCCTTTCATCTTAAAGGAAATTGTTGATCTTTTAGCTAAAAATCCTGGTATGCTTGTAGATTTTGGTAGTTTGGCATCAACACTAAAAATTTCGAGGCAAACTGTTTCAAAGTATATGAAATATTTAGAAAAAGCTTTTCTAATTAAATTGCTTGGAAACTATAGGGGAAGTGAATTTGCAATTGCTAGAAAAGCAAAAAAGGCATATTTCACTTCTCACTCCTTACTCTTACCATCATTTGAAACGGAGGAAGAGTTTCTTTCTTCTTTAAGTTTTTTAGTTGAAAATATTGTAATTAATCAATTGAATGCGAATTTCTTCTGGAAAGATAGTTTGGGTGAGATAAACATTCTTTATAGAAAAATCCCTATAGAAATAAAATTTAAGGAGAAAATAGAGAAAAAAGATTTAAGAAATATCTTAAGATTTGGGAGGAAATTTAAAAGCAAGAAAGCAATTTTAATAACAAAGGATTTGGAAAAAGAGGAAAGAATTAATGGCATGACAGTGCATTATGTTCCAATAATTAAATTTTTGCTTAAATATTCTGAAATCTTAAAAGAAGAATAAAATGCTTATTAAATTTCCAACAACCATTTCCATAATGGCTTGAAAACTACTTCTTTATTTTCAATTTTTATCTTATCCTCATAATCCCAAGTTATTACAAGCAAATTCTTGCATTTCAAAAGCTCGCTTGCTTTCATCAAAGCTTTAATCTCCCTTTTTCCAATTTCATCTTTGCTTGAAGCATAAGTTACCTGTATTAATTGTTTTATAGTTAATTTCTCCTTGACAACAAAATCTACTTCGTTTTGTTGGTAATCTTTCCAATAGTATATTTCCCAATCGTCAAACCAGTAATTTCTCCTTCTTAGAAGCTCTATGGCTACTAGGTTTTCCATCGATCTTCCCATATTTTCGCTTGTTGAAAATCCCACGACATTGATTAATCCATTATCAATGCAATAAATCTTCTTTGGTGCAATGAAGCTTTGTTTTAGCTTAAATGAGAATCTTTCTAATTTTGCTATTAGATAAGCTTCTTCCAATCCATGAACCCAATCGGAAATTGTGGAAAGATGTTTTGCTGTGGTAATCTCTTTAAGGGAAGAATATGTGAATTCCTTTGAGAAGTTGCTAATCAAAAATCTTGCCACTTTCCTCAGCTCCCCCTCCTTTTTAACTTTCTTCCTTCCAATAACATCCTTTATTACTATATCTTCATAGATTGTTCTGAGAATCTTCCTTCCGAATTTTGGGAATTCAGGGAATCCTCCATCCTTCAAATAGCTTTGAAGTTTCTCAAAAATTTGTGCTCTTTTCGGAGTTGTTATTGCTCCCAAATTTATCTCATTGTAAGCTAGATATTCCCTAAAGCTGAATGGCATTAAGGTGAAGTCCACATGTCTTCCAGTAAGATGGGTTGCCAGCTCCCCTGAGAGGAGTTTTGAGTTACTACCAGTAATTATCACCCTTTTACTTCTCCTTAACCTATTCACAAATAGCTCCCAAGCTTCAACATTTTGAATTTCATCCAAGACTATGTTTTCCAAATCGCTTCCATACAACTCGTAAAAAGCTTGAAGAACACTATTCAAATCTTCCGCTTTTAAACCTCTCAACCTTTCATCATCGAAATTTATGTATCCAAACTTTTGATCTTTAAAAACTTGCCATGAAAGTATAGATTTTCCACATCTTCTAACTCCAAGAATAGCTAAAACATTTGGATAACTCAAAAACTTTGGCAGGTTTGGCAGTAGCTCCCTCTCTACTATTTTTTCCCTCTTGAATATCTCTTCTACATCTTCCCTTTGTTCTAAAATAACTTCTTTAATCCTTTCCTTGCTAAACATTAATAATTATATTAGAATACTTTTATAAAAAGTTTTCTATTATAGATATTCAATTTCTATACTACTCATCTTCAAATTTAAAGTATTCCCTTTACAACAACCTTTGCTACTTCGATAACATTTTGCTTCATTGCATTGAAAGCTATTGGCAATCCAACTCTCTCAAAATTGGGATATCTTTAACATAATCTCCAACATTGATCTAATTTAACTTTGTACAAATATTATCTTCCAATCAGCTGCAAACAAACGCCAGATTTAAAAGACTAGTCTTTTCATTAAATTCTAGTTTGCAATGAGCCAGAATTTAGGCATAATTTAAAAAATGTGGAGAAGGAAGGTATGTTTAATTTGGAATTTTTGGTGGTTTCATGTAAATGATTTCCCCAACGCTATAGTCACTGATCCCATGTACTGCTATTATTCTGGCAATTATGTATCCATCTCTATACCCAATTACTTCAAATTCAAATCCAGTGTATCCTTCAGGCCATGATCCTCTCCCATTAATACCCAACCTTTCAATTACCTCTTTAACTTCGTCTTCTTTTGGGTGGTTTTGGTTTGTGAGTGAGGATAGTGTTGGGTTTATTGTAGATATTGCCGCTATAATTGTAGTCAACAGTACCAGCATTATACCCATAATTTTCAGGTAATTCATCCTTCCCATAGAGTCACCATTAAAATATTTGTTGAAAAGACTCTAAAAGATTCCTTGAAAACATTTTCATTCGTAACATGAAAACATTTGATTCACTGTGTGTTCACGATGCACTTATATATGATATTCAACATTAACATAATGTGATGAGCGTAGATTTAAAGAAGGAATTCCTAAATTTACTGGAGAGGGATGTTGAATTCCGCTATATGGTGGCAGGCTACCTAGGATTCTCAGAGATAATTAAAAAGATAGACGGAATATACGTGGAGCTTAAAAATCTAAGGGAAGAGCAGAATAAGCTTTGGAGAGAAATTAAAGAATTGAGGGAAGAGCAGAGGAAGTTATGGGAGAATCAAAATAAACTTTGGGAAAACCAAAATAGAATGTGGGAAGAAATCAAAGCATTAAGAGAAGGGCAAAATAGGTTGTGGGAAAACCAGAACAAACTCTGGGAAGAGGTAAAGTCATTGAGAGAAGGACAAAACAAAATATGGGAAGAAATTAGAAATCTAAAAGAAGAGCAAAATAAACTATGGGAAGAAGTTAAAGCTTTAAGGGAAGGTCAAAATAAACTTTGGGAGAGTCAGAATAGACTTTGGGAGGAAGTTAGGGCTTTAAGGTTGGGGCAAGAGAGGTTGTGGAGTGAAGTGCGAAGTATTAAAGTGACGTTGGATAGGTTTGCTGTTAGTGAAGAGGAGGAGGCTTGGGAAGTTGTGGGTTATAGGTTGAGGGAACTTGGGATCAATGTGAAGCTGGATAGAGTCTTCATTGATACTGCGGAAATAAACATTTATGGCGCTAGTGACGATACATGTGTTTTTGGAGAAACGGTTGTTAGGCTTGGTTCCTCCCTTATTTACGAATTGGAGGAGAAGATTAGATTGGCAAGGGAGAAGAAGCCCACCCTATTAAGGCCGAAGCTAATTAAAGTGATATATGCATTGGTGGTAACACCTCAAGCCATAGAATTCGCAAGGGAGAATGGCATATGGGTATTGAGCATAAGACAAGAATACACTCCCCTAATTATACACAGCCTCTAACCTTCAATAGAGATTAAACATAACAATTACCTCTATTCAATTCCATAAACTATAGATTTCAATGCAGTGGTATACGTTTTCCATTCATTGGAAACATTATTTCAAGGTATTCCTTATCTTATACTTTATGTTAAATTTATTTGGTGGTTTTGTGTGAGGAGGGTTTACTCATCCATCATAGTGTTGCTAATGCTACTCCCAATGCTATTCCCCACTCTAGCTATCTCAGCAACTCCAATAAACCCTGAGGCCAAACGTGTTGAGAACATGCTGAACGTTGCCTACAAATCTAGGGATAGGGTTGAAGCCTTGGTGAATAATGTTAAGGCAAATCAGACACTTATGAAGTTGATTTCAGCTGCTGAGTTGATGGGTGCATTTGATGGTAATGTAACACTCCTAAAGAATGGTGAAAACTTACTGGATAAAGCTAATGAGACATATTCTGCTGGAGATTACATTATGGCTTTGAATTACACTTTCCAAGCATTCGACATATTTAGGGATGTGTTTAGGAATATTCATTTGATAGTGTGTAAGGCTGGTGGATGCTTGGAGAAAGAGAGTGTAGTTGTAGCTGAAGGTTTGATTGTGGCTGCAAACCGCACATTGGAGCGCATTAAGAGTATACGTGAACTTGGCAACATTCCTTCGGAGGCTGATGAGAAGCTATCTGAAGCGGAAGCTCTTCTAAATACAGCTGAACTTAGAAGTCTCCTCACTAAGGGTAATGTGAGTGAAGTGGCTCATAGGATTGCTGATGCTGAAAAGCTGGTTGCAGATGCTCTTAAGATCATTAAGTCTAAGGCTGAGGAGAAGTGTGCTGAAAGAATGGATAAGTTCATTGCTATGGTTAATGAAACCTTTGATAAGATTGTTGAAAAAGCTAGATCTCTTGGAGTTAATGCCAGTGAAGTTTTGAAGATGTTTGGATTCAAAAACTTAAGTGAAATTCAGGAAATGAAGAACAACCTAATTGGAAAGGTGAGGAGTTATATTAAGTTTGGGAATATAACTCAAGCTGTAAAAGAGATGGATAAGGCTATGGAGAAGATTAGGAATATGAATATGGAGATGGAGAGGGTTCGCTATATAGCTCAATACCACTTTAATGCTGAACTTGAAGTTAAGGTTGAGAAGAATGTTAAGAAGCCCTTCATAATACTCGATATAACAATAACCAATACTGGGAATGCTACGCTAATATTCCCCAATTCAGCATTCGGATTAACCATTGAGAGGAGTGTTGATGGTTCTTGGAAGCCAGTTTATACGCCTATATCCGCTCAAGTTCTAATGATGCTTAGACCTGGAGAGTCTAGGCATATAACGGTGAGGGTTGAACTTCCTGCAGGCACATATAGGGTTGTAGTTCATGCCATGTGTGAGAAGATTTTCACTCCAGTCACTGCCTATGCTGAATTTACGATACCATAGAAGGTTAATGTAAAATTAAATAACCTTACTTTTTTATTTTAGTTCTATCATGTTTTGTAATCCAACCTTTTTAACTTTCACAATCCCTTTACTTTCCAGTCTTCTCACCATTCGCCATAATGTTGTTCTTGGTATGTTTGGGAATCTCTCCCTAAGCTCCACTTCCAAAGCTTTTCCACCCCTCTCCTTTAGGAATTTAATTATCTCAGCCTCTTCCTCGGTTAGCTCCCCCATTTTCCCTCTGCTCCTGAGGCTTTTTATTGGGTATTTCCATATTAGGTAGGCTGCAATCACAGCTATTCCTACAGTTGCAACTATGGTTATTGGCGTTATTAATGGAGCTCTATACTCTCTTACAGTTAACGTGTATGGTATAGTTTTTGTTATGCCTCCACCCTTTGCTATTATTGTTATGGTGTATATTCCTGGTGGAGTGTTTTGTGAAACCTTTATATTCATTACGCTATTGAATGGCGGTATCCCCATGGGTGGGTTGAAGGATATCTCCACGCCTGGAGGTTGCCCTATTGCTGATAGTGTTATTTGGCTTGCAACTCCTGAGGTTAGGGTTATGGTTATGGTTGAGGATATGCTTTCACCTTGAATTATGGTTGCAGATGATTGCACTAATGTTATTGTGTAATCCATTGGTGGTGAAACAGTTACTTCATAGCTTATCTCGCAGTATCCGGTTGGCATTGTAACCTTAATTCTTCCATCTGTGGTTGATATTTGTGTTGGTGGCGTGTTAACGTAGATTATTGTGGAATTCTCCGGTAGTACTATATTTATTGGGAAGGTGGAATTTAATGTGAGGGTCCATAGCCCAGCTGTTTTTGAGGTTAACTCTGTGGTGTCGTATTCTATGGTTGTGAAGATTGCTCCAAGTGTGTATACTATTATGTTTGTATTGTTTATTTCATAGTTTAGTGGAGTCTTATTTTCATCGTATGTTAATATGTTTTTCACGTTCCTTGAGAGTAGTGGCATGGTTATTAGTGGTGTTGTTTCATTGACGTTTACGCTTATTTTCACATGTACTAAGCCATCCTTATACACGGTTAGGGTTGCATCCTTAATGCTATATGTTTGTTGTGCAATGGTTTTCGATGTTAAAGTTATTGTGAAAAGCATTAAAATTAAGAGTATTGCTGTACTCTTCTTCATCGTAATCCCTCTTGCAGTATAAACTATTAATCAAGTTTGAAATTTAAGTATTTTTTATTCCTTTCTTGTTTCAATGTATGATAGTATTGAGAAGGATATGTATGCTAATCCTGATATTATGAATGCTGCATCATACCCCAATATTTCCACTATTAATCCAAATATTATGAGTGCTGTGGATTCAAATATCCTCATTGGGATGTGTAGTACACCTATATCTACTGATATGGTTTCATGCCTATTCCCAGCGGCTTTCACTATTATTGCTTCATAGAATTTTGCTCCTAAACCATCTGCAAATGCCATTACGATCATTAGTATTGGTAGGAGGTTTGTATATTTGGCTATTCCTATGCATGCTAGGAAGTATACTGTGCTTTGCGTTACTGCTCTGGCAACGTTTAATGGTTTCTTGAGGGTTAAATATATTGTGAGTGATGATGTGAGATTGTAAATTGCAGCCATAAATCCTATCCCCATATAATCGTATCCAAGAATTTTAGCCATGTATACTGGCAGTATCATGTTGAATAATGGGTATCTTGATAGGCTGTTTATGGCCATTATTATTGATGTGTACCAGAATTTTAGGTTCCTCCCCCTCAAATCCAATGCTTTCAGCGCCTTCAATATGTTTAATCTTCCACTTTTCAATCCAGTTTTCCATAATAGTATTGTTGGGTATAATTGGATTGTCGATATTGCTGTCAGTATTGGGAAGGCTGCATCCACATTTATCATGTTCATTAAAAGTCCAGTTGTTGCTCCACCTATAGCTCCACCTATGGATACTGTTGCTATAACTCTTGTGGCTTCACTGGCCTCCCTCCCTGGGGATAGCTCGTATGTTGCTGTTCTACTTACGGCCCAGTATGCTGACATTGTTATTCCTTCAAATATTTTTCCAATGGCGAATTCCAGTGGGGATTTTGCAATACTATATATAATTGTGGCTGTGGTCATGCTTATTGTGTTTACTAGGAATATTGGAGACCAACCTATCTGGTCCGCTATTGCCGCAAATATTACCCTAACAACTAGGAATACTGCTGGCATTATTGAGAGTATTGCTCCAACCTCCACTAAACTTACCCCTCTATTCAGTAGGGCTAGTGGTACTGCTATTCCAATTCCACTGGATATGAAGTTTGTTATGAATGATATTGCCAATACCCTCTTCAATTAAGTTCACTTGGTGCTTTTGATGATTATGTGTTATGGTTATAAATGGTTTTCCATGAATTCCATTGGGTTTAATTCAAGCTCCTTAATCATTTCGTATAATGTGTTTATTGGGAGGCCAACTACATTGTAGTAGTCTCCATTAATCCATTCTATGAATAACCCTCCACGACCCTGTATCTTGTATCCTCCAGCTGCATCCATGGGTTCCCCCGTTGATATATACCATTCCACCTCTTCCTCCGATAGCTCTTTGAATTTCACTTCAGTTTCAACGTGTCTAAAGGCTTCAACGCTCCTAATGTTGTCATATATGTATATTCCACTAATCACTTTATGTCTTCTCCCAGAAAGCTTCCTCAATATTTCACGTGCTTCCTCCAAATTTTTCGGTTTCCCTATTATCTTGCCATCAATGTACACTATGGTATCTACTCCAACATATAATCCCAATAGATCTGCATTTAAATTGTCTAGAACCTTCCTCTTCGCATTCCTTTTAACTACTTCTATTGGGTCACCCTCAGATTCCTCCTCTACTCTTGGCGTTATTGTTTTGTATTTGAATTTGAACTTTTTGAGTATCTCACTCCTTCTTGGAGATGAGCTTACTAGGATTATGATCTTCCCATCCATTATTCCTCATTAAATTATCTTTCTAGCCACCTTTATTAGTATATATATTGTTGTGGCTGTTGCGGCTATTGTTCCGCTTGTTGGTAGATTTAGTGTTAGGGATATTAGTAGTCCAGTTATCCCTGATGTTAGTGATATTGTGAATGTGTATATGAAGATTTTTGATGTGTTGTTTGATATTTCTATGGAGGATGCTGCTGGAAGTATTGCCAATGCATATATTAATAGTGCACCCATGGCTCTTGCCAGTACAGCCCCTGCAGCTCCAATGAGTGCGAATGCCATGTAATCATATATTTTTGTTTTTAATCCTAAGGCTTCAGCCCCCTCAACGTCGAAGCATATGTATAGCATCTCCTTATAGAATGCTATTAGAACTATTAATCCTATGAATGATATGAGTGTCATGCCTATTAGGTCGCTGTAGGTTATTAGTAGTATGTCTGAGAGTAGGTAGCTGTTAACCTTTATTATTAATTCGGCTTTAAGCATACCTATCACTATTGAGTATGTGGATAAGCTTATTGCTAAGGCTACTCCTATGGCTAATCCAGCAGCTTCCCCTCCCCTCTCTCTGACTATGTATCCAGTTATGATTGATGATATTATGCTGAAGGTTGTGGCTGCAATGAATATTATTGGTTCATATCCTATTTGGCTGTATATTAGTGCCCCTATGGCTGCTCCACCTAGAGCTGAGTGTGCTACTTCCGCTGATAGGTAGTGGACGTTTCTCAGCATTGATAGTGCTCCAGCAATCATTGCAGTTACCCCTCCAAGAACTATCCCTATTAATGCATTCATTATGAATGGGCTGTATATTAGGCTCATTCAACCTCACCTGTGATGTGTATCTCCAATTATTGAGTAGCATCTCCCTTCAGCGAATATTATTCTCCCTCCACCATAAGCTTTTGATAGGGATTCTTCATTTAGAGCTTCATTAATCCTCCCGAAGGCTATGATCCTCCTATTTATTATCATAACGTTTTCAGCTAATTCCATCATTGGATTTATGTCGTGTGTTACTAGTAGTATTGTTGTCCCATTCATTTTCCTAAGCTCCTTAAGCTTCTCCATTATTGAGTATTGGCTTATGACGTCTACTCCATTGAATGGTTCATCGAGCATCAATATTTTCGGTTTTGATATTAGTGCCCTTGCCAGTAAAACCTTCTGCTTCTGTCCCCCACTAAGCTGATTGAACGTTTTATTCATTAAATCCTTTATCCCAAGAAATTCAGCCGTATTCTCCGCAGCCTCTAAATCTTCCTTAGATATTACTCTAGGCCACTCCCTCTTAGTTGCAATACCCATCAATATTACGTCTAGAACTTTCATTGGTATTCCCTCCATAACTTTATCCCTTTGTGGTATGTACCCCATTAGCCTCCTAACTTCGAAGGATTTCTCCACTGGATTCAACCCTAAAACCTCTATTCTCCCCTTCATGGGTTTCACTAGTCCCATTATGACTTTTAGTAGTGTGGTTTTTCCAGCACCGTTAGGTCCTATTATAACGTTTATTGATGGAGCATCTATTTTGAATGTTACATCTTCAAGCACCCTCATTTTATCATAGGCCACTGTTAGGTTTTCCACGTTTATTATATTCATCTTCGCATCCCCCTCCTAATCTTGTATATGTACGCTGATTCCATGGCTACCACTATTCCAAGTATCGCCGTTATTATCCATGATGTTTCTTGGTTTGTCTGTGTAGGCGTATATGCTATGTTTCTATTTAGTAGTGTACCACTGATGACGCCAATATTGTACATCATTATGGACGTATACCTCCCCTCCATGGAAATCATGACCTCTATTATCGGAGCCCCTGTTTGTTTAGATAATTCCTGTATTGTGTTGTATACTGGCATTTTTGATGATACATCTGAAGCTAGTATTATCCCTCCCTCCTTCAGTGTATTGTATGCGGTTTCCATGGTTTTAGGTGTTGGTGAAGTTCCTTCCTCAACCGTCAATATTGATGCTACTTCTAAGCCGAACATGTATGCTACATATTGCTCCGCTGGGAATGCCAATACTGCTTTAACACCGCTAGTCTTCCCCCTTAAATCCATTATCTCATTTTTCAAGGCATTTATCTCTTCACTAAGTTTTGCGAAGTTTTCCTCGTAGTACCCCCTTCCATCTGGATCTATTTCTGATAGCTTGTTCTTTATGGCTTCCGCCATCACCATCACGTTTTCTGGGAGTATCCAGTATCCATGGTAATTCTCGCCTGAAATCCCTGTCCATGGTGGCATTTCCAATATTGTCATTTTATCCTTGTAATCCATGAGATTTAATGATATGTCACTTTGCTTTACACCCTTCACATTGGCAATTTGCTCCAAAAGTTTCATTTCCCAATCCATATGTCCATCAATTACTATCAGATTGGCTGTGGATGCCTGATATATTACTTGTGGTGTTATTGTGAATGTGTGTGGTTCAACGTTGGGTGGAACTATGCTGAAAACTTCAACTCTGCTTCCACCAATCTCTTCAACTATATCCTTCAATGCTCCAATACTTACGGCAACCTTAATTTTCCCATAATCCCCATTAACATTGAATGCTGTTAATGTGGTTATCATGATTAATAGTAGTATTGCATTTACCCACTTCTTCATCAACTCACCCCGCAACACTCCCTATCACTTGGTATTTCATCTCCATGGGGGCATCTCTTCGGATGACCCATACATGCACACATGGTGTCTATAACCTTCTTCGGCACGTATACATCGAATTTGGAGGCGCATTCACATGCCTCATCTAAATTCATGTTGCATATTCTGTGGAGGTATGTTTCAATTATCTTATACTTCCTAATTAGCATCTTGTATTCCATGATTCCCTTATCTGTGAGTTTTACGCCTTTCCATGGTGTATGCTCCACTATGCCCATGCTCTCAAGCTTCTTTATCATATCGACTGCTGATGGTGCTTTAACCCCCAATTCCTTAGCTATCTCTATGCTTGATGTGGGTTTCTCTCCACCATTGGTTAGTTTCCCTATCACCTTTATGTATGTGGCTTCTCTGGCTGATATCTCCATGGACAATTTAGGTCGAACCTAAGTTAGGCTGAACCTAAATTTAAACTTTTCCATCATGAATAGTATACAACGCTCAATTTTTCAATATTTAATTAAATTTTAAACATAAATGAAACGAATTCTTTATATTAAACATGTATAATATAATGCTCAGTGATCGTTAATGTCGATAGGCCCCTCTTTCAAACCCTCCGAATTCGTTGCTAGAGCTGTGGAGGATGTTAGGAGAATTGTTGGTGGAGAGATGGCTGTTGCAGCATGTTCTGGTGGTGTGGATAGCACTGTTTCAGCTTACATTGCCAAAATGGCTTTGGGTGATAGGCTTAAAACAGTCTATATTGATGATGGATTTAGACGTGAAGGTGAAGTTGAAGAAACAATTAAAATGCTGGGGAATTTAGGGTTAAATCCAATACTATTGGATAAGAAAAGCCTATTCTATAGAAACCTTAAAGGTGTAATTGATGCTGAGAGGAAGAGGAAGATATTCAGGGAAACATTCTACAACGTGATTGGAGATTTCATGAAATCTAATGGTATAAGGTTTCTAGTTCAGGGGACTATAGCTGCAGATATAGTTGAAACTAAGGGTGGAATAAAAACTCAACACAACGTTCTGGAGCAGATAGGTGTTGATTATGGGTTTAAAGTTGTTGAACCATTGAAGGAATTGTATAAACCTCAAGTTAGGGAGGTTGCTAGATACCTAGGCTTACCAAAGGAGATATCCGAGAAGATGCCATTTCCAGGTCCAGGACTAATGATTAGAGTTGTGGGTGAAGTTAATCCGAAGAGGGTTGAGATCGTTAGGAAAGCCACCAAAATAGTTGAGGAAGAGCTTAGGGATGTGGATGCATTCCAGAAATTTGCAGTGCTACTTCCAGGTAGAGCCACTGGAATTAGGGATGGTAGGAGGAAGTATGGTTACATGATCGCCATTAGAGTTGTGGCATCTGAGGATGCTATAACGGCCAACCCATTGGAAATCCCATTTAGCAAACTCAAAAGGATTACTGATAGAATAACTTCTGAGATAAATGATGTTGTTAGAGTATTATATGAGTTGACGCCAAAACCCCCATCAACCATAGAGTTCGAGTAAAATTCAACGCCTTTACATATTTAACTCCCATCATTTTTGATGAATAAATACCCGTTTTATAATTTTAAAAGTATAGGATGTTGATGGTCATGGATTCATCATCTTAATATATTCCATAAACTCACTTTAAATTTGAGGGATTGTACGATATGTCCATAGCTAAATTTCTTGAGGAAGCTAAACTCTCACGTTTCCATTACATGCTCCTATTGATATGTAGCCTCATATATTGCCTTACAGCCATGAACACAATGCTTATAGCTGCAGTTCTAGTTCCAATAATTAGTGAGTTTGGTTTAGAATCAAACCCCCTCCTTTCAGGGCTTCTCGTTAGTGCTGGTTATCTTGGAATGTTTGTGGGGGCGTTGAGTTGCGGTATTCTTGCTGATAGGATTGGTAGGAGGAGGAGTTTGATAATAACTACATCGATGATGAGTGTGTTTACGGCTTTAAATTCCATTGCCAGAGACCCATTGAGCATAGCGATACTTAGATTTGTGGCTGGTATTGGTTTAGGAGGATCTCTACCACAACCCGGAATATACATTTCAGAGTATATTCCATCGAAGTATAGGGGGAGATTCCTAGGTCTTGTGGAAACTTCATGGGTTTATGGGGCTCTACTCTCACTACTATTCCCATACATATTGCTCCCAAAATATGGTTGGAGGACTACATTCCTAGTTTCCCTAATACCATTGATATTGATTCCACCAATAATCTTGTTCGTTCCAGAATCCCTCAGATACCTCCAACTTAAAGGTGACTTCAATACAGCTTTAAACATATTGAAGAAGTATAACTTGATACCTAAGGATGTTGAGTTTAAGGGTGCATTTGAAGGTTATGTTGCCAAGAGTTATAGGGTTTCAGAGGCTTTGAGGAGGCTTTGGTCTAGGAATTATTGGAAGAGGACTTTGATGCTATGGATTTTATGGGCATCCCTAGTATATACTTATCATGGAATATTCATATGGCTCCCAGCAATCTATGTTAGAGAATTCGGCTTCACAGTTGTTAAATCCCTTGAATGGACTTTGATAGTCACCCTCGCCCAAGTTCCAGGCTATTATAGTGCTGCCTTAATGCTTGATCATGTGGGTAGGAAGCCCATAGAAGTTCTCTACCTCCTTGCAGCTGGATTTGGAAGTTTCATGCTAAGCATATCTAGGGATCCAACATCAATCCTGATATGTAGCATCATAATATCATTCTTCAATTTGGGGGCATGGTCTGCACTATATGCATACACACCTGAACTATATCCAACTGAGATTAGGGGGACTGGTTCCGGTGCAGCTGCAAGTATTGGTAGGATTGCCGGGATAATAGCCCCCACAGCCACTCCACTCATATACACGTATTGGGGTTTAAATGCTGCATTCACAGTTTTTGCATCAATACATTTCCTTGGCGCATTGGCCACATTAATCCTTGGATTTGAAACTAAGGGGAGGACACTGGAGGAGTTAGCTAAGTAGTATATTATAACATTAATATATTATTATGTTTTCAACTTGTTATTGTGGTCTTCTATGACTAGCAGAATTGTTTCAGCTGAACATCCACATACTGTTGAGGGGGTTCAGTATCACATTAAGTGTAAGCCTGGTGATGTGGCTAAGTACGTGTTGCTCCCTGGGGATCCTGATAGGGTTCCTAGGATAGCTAAGTATTGGGATGAAGCTAGGGAGGTTGCTAGGAATAGATGCTATGTAACTTATACTGGAACTTATAAGGGTAAACCCATATCTGCAACTTCCACTGGTATAGGTTGCCCATCTACGGCAATAGCTTTGGAGGAGCTTTTGAGGATTGGAGCTAAAACCTTCATTAGGGTTGGAACTACTGGTTCCATACGTTCAGAGGTTAGGGTTGGGGATTTGGTTATTAGTTGTGGTGCTGTTAGGCTTGAGGGTACTAGTAGGCAGTATGTTATGGTGGAGTATCCTGCAATTGCAAGTTATGAGGTTGTTTTAGCATTGATTGAGGCTGCTGAGTCTCTTGGGGTTAGGTATCATGTTGGTTTAACTGCCAGCACCGATAGTTTCTATGTTGGTCAAGCTAGACCTGGATTTAACGATTATCTTCCAAGCTTCTCTAGGAATATAATTTCTGATCTGCAGGCTTGTGGTGTTTTGAATTTTGAGATGGAGGCTTCCACAATATTCACTTTATCCAGCATTTATGGTGTTAGGGCTGGCGCTGTTTGCGCTGTTTTGGCCAATAGGGTTACCAATGAATTTGTGGAGGATGCTGGGGTTGAGGATTGCATTAAAGTTGCCAATGAAGCTGTAAAAATATTGGGTGATTGGGATTCCCTTAAGGATTATAGCGGTAAACGGTACTTCTATCCGAGCTTGTTGTCGAAGTAGCTTCATCCGTTAAACCCTTAATTTTCATAAATTCTTTAACTATTTCTATCCCTGAACTTGTCCCTATCCTATCTGCTCCAAGCATAATATAGTGGATTGCGTCTATCAACGTCCTAATTCCACCTGATGCTTTAATCTTCTTGTCGGAGTTCTCCTTTATTATCATTATGTCGCTTGGAACTACTCCTCTAGGTCCGAATCCAGTGCATGTCTTTATGTAATCCACTTCAGTTTCATTTAGTGTTTTTGATGTTAATGCTATTTCTTCATTGGTTAGGTATGGTGTTTCTATTATTGCCTTGATAACCCCTCCACCCCTCTTAACTATCTTTGATAGTGTTTCAGCTTCACTTTTCACCTTATCATATCTCCCACTTTTAACGTATGATATATTTATCACGTAATCTATTTCATCTGCACCATCAGCCAATGCCCTTTCCACTTCAGCCTTCTTTACTTCAATGTTTTGGTATCCAAGTGGGAATGATATTACTGTTGCCAATCTCACCTTTCCATAAGCCTTTTCCTTGGCTTCACTTATGTAGCATGGTGGTATTACTAGGCATGCGAAATTGTAGTTTAAACTTTTCTCAATGAATTCCATAACCCCCTTTACGCCCACTTCTGGTTTTAGCATGGTGTTATCTATGTGTTTGGATAATTCTTCAATGCTCATTTTGCTTATGTAATCTCTTATGATCCTCATTGATTAAATATGTCTTTAATCTAGCTTAAAGCTGTTTTGCTGGGTGCCTCTCAGTCCTATACCATTCAACTCTTGGTTTTATTAGTGAGTATAGTGTTGTTAAGCCTATTATAATCCATATTGGGAATGGTATTATGAAGGCGCGTTTATCCTTTATCTTTTCCCCAGTGATTATTAGGAAGAGTGGTGATATCATTACGGATATTATTAGGTATATGCATATGTAGAGTGGTATGGGGTCTGGGTCTAATCCAATAATTTCTGATATGGGGGCTATTAGTAGCGTGTATATTGTTGATATGGATATTATTAGGTATGAGATTGGTGATAGGTAGTATAGTCCATTGACGATCTTAACTTTCAATGGCACATCTTCTTTCACTACTTTTGTGAAGCATTGCATTAACCCCCTATTCCACCTCATCCTCTGCTTTATTAATGATTTCACAGTGTATGGTCCTCTCTCAATTATTGTGCTGTCCATTAGAGCCATCCTTAACCCCCTCTTTGCGAATTCCACGGTTAGCATTGAGTCTTCAGTTAAAGTTTCTGGGAATCCCCCGATTCCTCTGATTGCTTCTGTTGATACGAATAGTCCTTCACCACTATACATTGGGTAACTTGTTATGTATTTTAATGCTGGTAGAGCTATGTTAACCCATAGGCATGTCTCCACATATGAGAATAATTGTGGTAGCTTATTTCCACTCCTCAAAACCTTCACTCCCACTGAGTCGTATTTCTCGTCATTCATTAGGGAAACTCCCCTTGCTATCTGGTATGTGTCTAGTATGTCATCGTCTGCATCGTAAACCACTATGAATGGTTCATCTACGAATTTCAATGCATAATTTAGGCTTTTGGCTTTGGAGCTTCTGGATTCTGGGTGCACTATTATCTCATACTTAATTTTGCTTTCATCTAGAATTCTACATTTATCCACAACGCTTTTCATGGTTTCATCATCCCCCTTCTCCACTATGATGAGAACCCTCATCTTTTCCCTATCATAAACTTGGTTGGTAATGCTTCTAAGGGTTTTCTCTATACTTTCCCCCCGCTCTCTATACAATGGTATTAGTATTGCTATTCTTGAATTGAATTTTGGTTTTGGTTTAAGCCAAACTTTATCCTTAAGTTTCAATATTAGGCTTATGGTTCCCAGTGTGTGTGATGAGAAGGGGATGGCTAGGAGTGCTATTAGGATTAATGTGAGCATGAATATTCACTTTATCAGCTTTCTAATCTGAGCTTCTCTGGGAATATATTTAACCTATTCCATAAAGTTTACCCATCATTTTTATGGGAATATTTTAGGTTACATTATGATCGGCGCTCAATTTATTTAAATAAAATTATATATTAGTTTTACCCATATATTTGGAAGCCTACATATTAAATGGATGCATTAATTTATGTTTGTCGTATTATATTGTTGTTTGAGTGTTATGATTGGTGGGGATGATATTTTAGAGGGTTTGAGGGATAGGTGGTGGAGGAGGGTTTTGGAGATGAGGTTGTGTTTTGAATCCTCATGAATTGGTAAACGTTAATATGTTTGTCTAGGTTAATCTTTCTTCTTGGATGTCATTTACTTGTCCACGTTGCAATGGTAAACTTAGATTCCACAATATTGAATCTTCCACAAAATACTTTATTTCATGTGTTTCCTGCGGTTTATCTGGTTTGGTTGATGCGGGGTTTAGGGATAAGATTCTCGCATACTACACTTTCCTAGATAATTATAGGGCTGGGAAAATCTCTGATTTTAAGGGTTTAATTCCCGAGCTAATCTCTCTAGGTTTGCTTAGAGATCCAAATGAGATTAGGGGTATGATTTCTAAATGTGGTTTAAGTGTTGAGTCTCTTCCCGAGGTTGTTAGGGATATCCTCTTCTCCCCAAACGATTATGTTGCTTTATATAGGTTTATTGAACCCCCAAAGGTTGAGTATGGTTGTAGTGTTGATGAATTGAATGTTAATGATAGGTTGAAGAATGCTTTGAAGAGTTATGGTATTTATAGGTTGTATAGGTTTCAGGAGGAGGCTATTAAACGAATATTGAATGGTGAAGATGTAGTTATAGTTGCACCTACGGGTTCTGGTAAAACTGAGTGTTTTGCAATTCCAATAATACATTTAATTGCATCTAGTAGGGATAGGCGATTCTATCCACTAGTCCCTGAAGGTTCGAGGGCTCTTAGGGCTTTATTCATATATCCAACTAAGAGTTTGAGTAGGGATCAGCTTTTCAAAATTAGGAGATTGGCAACCCCATTGGGTGTTACTGTTAGGATATTTGATGGTGATACATCCACCTCTGAGAGGGAGGAGATATATAGTGAGCCTCCAGACATATTGATGACTAATTTCGACATAATTCATCATCACCTTTCCCATAGAACTCCATTATCAAATCATTTTAAGAGTGTTAGGTATATTGTTGTTGATGAACTTCATAGTTATGTTGGTGCCTTTGGGGCTAATGTTCATTGGATTTTGAAGAGGCTTCAGAGGGTTTGCGGCTCCACACAGATGATAGGTTGCTCTGCAACAATATCCAATCCTGGGGAGTTTGCCAGTATGCTTTTCGATAGGCGTGTTGGGGTTGTTGAGGGTTCTGGTAAGAGGGGTGGATTCCACTTCATAATGTTGTATCCATCAATTAGATCATTCTACTCTGCAATTGGGGATGTTGTTTCAAAGCTTGTGAAGTATGGTTATAAAACCATTGTCTTCTCCAATAGCCATGTGGAGGCTGAGGTTGTTAAGCAAGTTCTTGATGATAGGAATGTTAAATCTTATGTTCATAGGGCTGGTTTACCGAAGAGTTATAGGGTTAAGGTTGAGGAGGATTTTAGGGGTGGGAGGATAATGGTTGTTTCAGCAACACCAACATTGGAGCTTGGAATAGATGTTGGCGATGTTGATTGCGTCATAACCTCCCCAATTGGTTTGGCTAGATTTATGCATAGGATTGGTAGGGCTGGTAGGAGGGGGCAGGAGGCTATTGCAATACTCATGCTTAGAGGCGGTGACCCCATAAGCGCTTACTATAAGAGGAATCCTGAGAAGTACTTTACATATCTTGAGCCAATATATGTTGAACCTAGAAACTTGATGGTTGCAAGAAATCAACTCATAGCTGCATGTATGGATAAACCATTATCCTCCGAGGAGTTTAAAGGTTGGGCTGATGTTTTGAAATCCCTTGCAGATGAAGGGCTTCTAAGCGTTAGGGGTAAACGTTACCATGCAACTATGGATGGTAGGAGGATTCTGAGGAGGTATAATATTAGGGGTGCTGGTGGTAGGGTGGAAATATACTTTAATGGTAAAATTATTGGTGAGAGGGAACTTCCAATAGCTTTAAGTGAGTTATTCCCTGGAGCCGTCTATCTACATGCTGGTTTGAAGTTTAGATCTAAGAGTTTCAGGGTTGGTGGGGGTGGTTATGGGTATGTGGAGGTTGAACGCCTCCCAGATGACTTCCAGTATAGAACTGATGCTAAGCGAACTGCATACCCGGAAATTATTGAGGTTGTTGAGGGGGGTGGAGCTTATGGTGTTGAAGCATTGTATTGTAGACTTAGGATTAGGGAGATGGTTGAAGGATACTATTTGAGAGACATTTTTAGCGGTGAAATCATTAGTGAAAATAGTTTGGTTGAGCCATTGGAATACTCATATGAGACTTATGGCTTCGTATTTAAAGCACCTGAACCCACAACCCACTCAAATTCATCTAAAGATTACCTAGAATTTTTGGCTGGATCATTCCATGCCGTGGAGCATGTTTTGATTGAGAGTAGTGACATGTTTACTGGTAGTGGTTCTGGGGAGATTGGTGGGATATCCATGGGTTCCTCCGGCGTGATATTCGTTTATGATGGTGTTTTAGGGGGGTCTGGTGCATCACTACTACTCTTCAAGAACCTTGCAGACGCCTTCTCCAAATCCTATGAGATCCTTAGAGGTTGTGATTGTAATAGTGTTGATGGATGTCCAAACTGCACATATTCATATAGGTGTGGAAATAATAATAAGCCTTTAAATAGGGTTGGCGCCATTGAAGTCTTTAAACTAATTTTAAGCGGTGCTAAGACTAGGGTTCGTGAGGAGGATTATGTTGCATTTAAACCTATAATGTGAATAGTAACACTTTTATATATCTTTGTGACACATTCTTTTGGTGAATTTATTTGAAGGCTAAGTCCATTGCCATCTGTGCAGTGATGTCTGCCCTTTGGGTTGCATTGAATGTTAGTGTTGTTCCAATAATATTCTCATTGACAAACATGCCATTTGCATGCGACTTTATACATGCAATCATGGTCTTCACAACTTCATATGCATCTATGGAATTTGGGATTGCAACCCTCTCAGCCATAATAGTTCTAATAGTAACACTGTTTCAACGGGGCTTTGCATCTGGGATATACTTCCTAGGCTTCGTACTAGGAGCACTATTGATAGACTTTCTACTCAGTTTGGTATTGAAGTTTAGGGGGCTGGGTGGATTTAAGCGTGCCTTCATAGTTGTTGAGGGATTATCAATAGTTTTCACGGCGTTTTCAGGGTTCATTATTGGATTGATAATGGCTTTCCTTCAACCAGCTTTAGGTGTTAGGAATCCATTGGTTATTCAGATGGGTGGATGGATTTTCACATCATATTGGACTGGCATGCACACCATCGGCGGCATAATATCTGGTCCAATTGTTTTCCTAGTTTTGAAGGCTATTGAAAGGGCTGGAGTGAGACCTCATGGGAGTTGAAAAACTGTTTTCCAATGGTAAATCCATAGTGCTATTGAATTCCAATGATAGGAGGATTGGCATTGTATTACTTAAACCTGGTGAAGATGTTGGTTTTCATGGTGAGGGGGTTTTTGAGGAGAAGCTATATGTTTTGAGGGGTAGGGGGAAGGCAGTTATTGGTAATTCTGAGAAAGATTTTGGTGAGGGGGAGATTGTACACATAAACTCTTGCAAACATAACGTGATCAATTGCGGCAATGACATTTTAATATACGTCTATGATTGTATAGTGAAACGCTAAACGTTTGAAACGAAAATAAAAATTGAAAGAAAAATAAATTAATTTTAATCCTTTATTTTGCCTTGTATTTTCCGTCTGGAGTCTTCTCAACGGCTCCTGCTTTTACTAGTCTTGTTAATTGCCCCTTAACTATTCCGGGCTTTGCACCGGTGGCTGCTACTAGCTCCTCCACCGTCTTGGGACCTGTCTTTAAGCTCTCCAATATCTTTGCTTTTACAGACATCTTATTCCCCCTCAATATTTGATTAGTGTGTGATGTGATATATAAATTTTAACTTTTAATAAACATATTTTATTATAAAATCTTAAATTAGTTAAGTTACGTTTTTTCATTTTTTTAAAGTCACTCAATACCCACAAATAATATATCATGGTTACTGGGGTTTGTTGCACATTTCTTCGAGAAATTTTTAAATAGAAATTCAAAATTTTCTAAATTGGATTGAACTGATGGTTGGGTGTTGGTCATGTCTGAAATTAGTGTTCCTCAAAGGATTCCATATTCATTGAAGATTGTTTTGACATCGCTTTGCGCAGCCCTCTACGCCATAGGCTCTTACTTTACAGCTTATATTCAGTCTCCATGGGGGATGGGGCAGTTTCGTCCAGCAGTTATAATCCCCGCATTGTTTGCAACTCTATTTGGCCCTTGGGTTGCAGGTGTTGGTGCAGCAGTGGGCACTCTTATATGTGATTCCGTTAAGCATGGTACCCTTTATCTTGGTAGCCTCATTGCCGCCGTCCCCGGGAATTTCATAGGTTTCTCTATTTTCGGTTATATTACCCATAGAAGGTTTAGTTGGGAGAAGTTTATTTTGGCTTCAAATGTTGCTTTGATCGTTGGGAACCTAATAACGGCTTTCCTATATATATTTGCATACAAGTTCCTCTTTGCTCAAGCTCTTGTAATGCCATTCGAATCTCTAACGATTCTATCCCTTGGATTGACTCTCTTCTGGTTCATAACTATGCTACCATTCGTTCTACTAATTACACCTCCATTGATACGAATAATTTCCACAGCATTCCCAAGTATAGTTCCCATGGATGTTAGGGAGGCTTCCATTAAAAGTGCTCTTCCAAGGAGGAGTTTTGGCTTAGCATTAATTTCCTCTGGGGTATTTGCATTGTTAATTGGCATATTAATATCCTTCTCCCCATTGGGCATCTATCTATCCACAACTTTTAGAGGCTACTTTCCACCATTGGTTATGGATTTATTTCAGCTCCTCTTATACCTGTGTGGAATTGTTCTTTCATTGCTTGGTTTTGGTGTGTTGAGTTTGAATATTGTTAGTAGGAGGTAGTTTGCTTAAACGTTTTGATTAATTCTCCAATCCTTTCTCTAGCTTTTGATGTTATTGGTTGTCCATGGCTTGGTAATGCGATTTCAAAGTTCAATTCCCTGTAAATCTTTTCTATTGATTCTCTGTTTTGATCTGGGTTCATGGAGTAGTGTGTTGGTATCTCCTTTAAAACGTTATTTTCATTCACCATTAAATCTCCCACGAATAAAGCTTTATCCTCTTGATGGTGGAGGCATATGCTTCCAGGGGTATGCCCTGGAGTATGTATAACTTTCATTCCATATACGATGTCTCCATCATCAACTTCAACGTCTACATTCACATATTTAACTCCTGCAGTTCTCTGGCTTTTCACTCTACCATCTATGTATGGTGTTTCCAGTTTGTGGGCTATAACCTTTGTTTTAAGTGTTTCCTTTAATTCCGCTAGGCATCCTATGTGGTCACGATGGTGATGTGTAACTATTATCCCTTTACAATCTTCATTCCTCATTCCTCTCCCATTAAGGTATCCAAGAACTTTCATTGCATTGTTTGCGTCTCCAGCGTCTATGAGTACGTATCCCCCAATTACTTTTACTATGTATACATTGCAAAATGAGCCATCGACTAGTTCTATGTGTTTGGTTATTTCCATTTGTGATCGCAAATATTTATGTGCCTTTCTATATGAAAACTTTTCTCATATTGGTATTGGTAGCCTTGGCTCTCTGGGTTGCCCTACTGTTAGTGATAGGTCTTGGCTCTTCCTTAATATGACGATTAGTGCCGCTATGGATATTATGGATGCTGGTATTTGCATGTATTCATCTATGTTTCCAAGGTTTATTGTTTGTGATGTTATTGTGAAATCGTAGTTTATCATGTCACTTGTAACGTAGATTATGTAGTTTTGTATCACTAGTATTTGTGTTGATAGTGTTCCTTCACAGTGCCTTATGAATCCATCATAATCGTATACTGCATGCAATTTTTCCACATGTACTTTTACAGTATACGTCTTTGTTGAGGCCCCTACAGATATTTTTACTGGGACATTTAGATCTACGTTATTTATGTTTAGCTCAGCCCCCCTCTTTGATGGGTCATATAGTATGTTCATGCTTGTGAGTCTACTTAGAAGTATCCTCGTCTCATCTGTGCTGACTTCCCTAATGTATGATTCTATTCCTGGTAGTTGAACTGCAGTGTAATCTATGTATTGATCTCCATCTATACTGTATTGTATCATCATAGCCTTTATATCTCCAGTTATAGGGTTTGCCACTGCATATATGCTTCCAGCAAGTAGGATTGCTATCAGGATTGTTAGAATAATTTTTGATGCCATTCCAATCCCCCTTCTCACTCTTGGTTCAATGGGTGGTGGCATTGTATATGTATAGTCAAATCTATATTCATACTCCTCCCCCCTCCCAATGACATTTGATAGTATTATTGGTAGTATTGCTATTCCAGCTAAGAATCCACCTGCATGTGCAAATACGGCTGTCGTTCCAGCAACCTTTGCATATCCATATAATACTTGTGTTGCAAACCAGAATATTAGATAGTATTCTGCTCTAACTCTGAATCTCAATGGGAATGGGAAGAAGATGTATGGTGAGTACATGGTCAAGTATGTTCCTGGATACATTATCAAGTATGCCCCAAGGACTCCACTTATAGCTCCTGAAGCTCCAACTGCTGGTATTATGTATGATATTAATCCACCTGTGTAGCTGAAGGCCGTGTGGAATATTGATGCCACTATACCCGAGAATAGATATAATGCCGGCAGCTTCTTCCCACCAATAACCCTAGTTACCGGTTTACCGAATAGGTATAAGAAGTACATGTTGAAGAATATGTGGAATATGTCTGCATGTATGAACATTGATGTGAAAATTCTATACATGTTTTGAATGTCCCCTATAAGTGATGGTATAAATCCAAACATGTTAACCCAGTAATCGCTTGTCTCCATGAAGAAGTTTTCATATGAGGTCATCAAGTATACTATTATGTTTAGAAGTATTATGGTAGTTAGAACTCTCGTGCTTCTTTCATGCTCAACCATTACACATCACAACGTGTTTTCAATATGTCTACAATAAGATTTAAAAATATATTTTTCGCACTAAACTCTTCTTTAAGTCCTGTTTAACTGCCAATATTAAATTTGCTTTATATATTTCAATCGTTATTCACAGTGGAAATAAGGTTTATAAATTAATTGAATTATCTTCAACTGGAGGTAATTATGGGATGGATGCGCTTAAAGCTTTGATAGAGCCAAAAGGCATTGCAGTGATAGGTGCCAGTAGGAGTCCAGGTAAAATAGGTTATACTGTGTTGAGGAATATTATTGAGTATGGGTTTAAGGGTGGAATATACCCCGTAAATCCCAATGCAACAGAGATACTTGGCTACAAGTCTTATCCAAGTGTATTGGATATTCCTGGGGAAGTTGATGTGGCTATTGTAGTTGTACCTGCACCTGAAACTCCTAAAGTTATTGAGGAGTGCGGTAAGAAGGGTGTTAAAGTGGCTGTAGTTATAACTGCTGGCTTTTCGGAAGTTGGAAATGTGGAATTGGAGGAGGGAATCGTTAAGATAGCAAAGAATTATGGTATGAGAATACTTGGACCCAACATCTTTGGCTACGCCTACACACCACTCAATTTAAATGCCACCTTCGGCCCCCTTGAGGTGGCTAAGGGTGGTATAGCCTTCATCACGCAAAGTGGAGCTTTGGGGATAGCGTTAATGGGCTGGACAATAATGAATGAAATAGGCCTGTCAGCCCTCTTCAGTATTGGTAACATGGCTGATATAGATGTTGTGGAACTTTCGGAGCTGTTGGCTGAAGACCCCAATACGAAGGTGATATCAATATACTTGGAGGGGATAAAACCGGGTAAGGGTAGAGAGTTTATTGATAGGATGTCTCGTGTGACGTTAAAGAAACCTGTGGTTGTCATTAAGGCTGGGGTGACGGAGAGGGGTATGAAAGCTGTAGCCAGCCATACTGGTAGTCTTGCAGGTGCAGATGCAATGTATGAAGCTGCATTTAAACAGTCGGGGATAATTAGAGCTCGCACAGTGGAAGAGCTCTTCAACATAGCAAGGGCCTTTGCACAGCAACCGCTACCTAAAGGTGAAAACACCGTTATAATAACCAATGGTGGTGGTGTGGGTGTTCTTGCTACAGATGCCGCTGAGCTCAGTGGTGTTAAGCTTCTTGAGCCAAGTCAGCAATTAATGGAGAAGTTTAAGGAGACTATGCCATGGTTCGGCAGCCCCAAAAACCCCGTGGACTTAACTGGCCAAGCTGTTGTGGATAATTACATTAAAGCTTTAAAGGTAGCTGTAGATTCCACTGAAATAGATAATATTGTGATATTATATTGTAGAACGGCAATTCTGGATCCAAGGGATCTTGCAAAATCGATAACTGAGTTTTATAGGGAAAATAATGTATCTAAAACAACGGTAACGGCATGGGTTGGTGGGATTGAAGTGTATGAAGCTATAAAATACATGAATAAAAACAGTATACCAGCATATCCATCGCCTGAGGAAGCCCTCTATGCCTTAAGCAGAATGTTATGGTACAAAAAATATTTGAGTTTCCGTTTAAGGGGAGTGAATGTTGCTAAATAAGCTTTGAACCTGGTTTAACCTCTGATGCCGCTGTAACTATCACTGGTGGATCTGTGTTGGTCGCTAAGATCATACCTTGACTTTCAAGTCCCATAAGTTTTTTTGGTTTCAAGTTTGCCACCACCACAATATATTTTCCCATGAAGTATTCTGGCGTATACCATTTTCCAAGTCCTGCTATAATTTGTCTTTCGCCTAGCTCTCCTAGATCCACTATTAACTTAATGAGTTTTTCAGAGCCCTTAACCTTCTCAGCGTTTTTAACTAGACCGACTCTAAGATCGATCTTCTTGAAATCTTCAATGTCCAAAACTCCACTCAAAGGTTATGTCACCACTTGTTTATGTAGATTAGAGTTTAATTTAATTAATAAATGTTAATGAAGCTTCTTTGAGCATAGTTTATTAAGCTTTTTCTATTCATAGTGTATTGGATGTGTTTTAGTGGTGTGAGGTTTGCCTGAGTTTCTAGATATGTATATTAAGGATTTATGTTTGAAGGCCAATGCTTTTAGGAGTCTATATGATATTCATGGAGACCGTGATTTAAGTGGAGCTTTAGGGGACTATTTTGATAGGTATTGGGTTAAATTCAGTTTTTCCAGGGATTCAAGTATGGATTTCAATGTTTTGGCTGTGGATAGTAGTTCGAGGCATTTGAGTACTGAGAATGGGGGGCTCTTCTATGTGGCTAGGGCTTTGGGTTTAACTGGATCTGGGAATGCGTATCGTAGGGTTGATTGTGGATTTGATTTCTGTTTTACTGGTGATGGCAGTGATTTTGTTGGTAGAGTTATGGAGTGGTTGGAGCATTTGACAATCATAGATGCTTTGAATTCTGGTTTTAGGGGTGTTATTCTCCTTGATGGATCAATATATGGTAGGCTTTCACATGTACCATTGGAATTTAATTTAACAAGCAACAAGGATTTCATGATCAGATATTTTGATGATTTAATTAAGCTTATGGATTTATGTATGAAGTTTAATGTTCCATTGATTGGTGTTAGTAAGGGTAGTGCATCCCACTTCTTTAGAGACTTCATATTGGGATTGTTGGCTGTGGATGTTGGTGTTAAGCTTGGTTTAGATGCCCTTTCAATTAAGAATTATATTTTCAAAGTCTTTGATGATAGGAAGAATGCTGCAAAACTTTTAAGTGGGCTTCCAGAGGATTTGAAGAGGGTTTTCATGGAATTGATCCATAGGAAACCAGATTTCCAACTTATACTTAGATATGCCAAGTCCACTGGCTACACGTTTCCATTATTGCTCAATCCTCCACCTAGAACTATTAGGGCATTCAAGCGTGCTGAGATGAGTCCAATTGAATTCTTGAGGTCGGCTTTTCCCTACTCCTCAATTTCAGGGGATTTTGTTGATTGGGCTTCTGGAGTAGTTTCTAAGCTTCACGATCTTCCAGCCATAGTATCCTTCCACGTTCTTCCATCTATGGGGGATACTCCCATGAGGGTTGATGTTCCCGCATGGTTTTTCGGTGTTGATGAGAAATTCGTTGATTTTAGGTGGCCTGAAGCTGTTGACGTTGATGTTAGCCCCATACTCAAAGTTTTATCTGCTGGTTATTGTGGTTTAGATAACTATAATGTTTGGCTTGTGAGTGTTGATAGGATGGTTAAGCTTGGTAGGAGGGTTTTTGAGGATATGTATCTATCTAAATTTGAGGAGATTGTTAATGCTAGGGTGACTTCGAGGGGGTATAGGCGTGTCAGATATCCATGAAGGTTTGGATAAACTTGGATATGTTGTGGGTGAGGCTAGCCCCACATACTTTTACTTCATAGTTGATGAGGGTAAGTATCCCCCGAGGTGGGAGTATGTTGTTGTGAGATCTTTGGAGAATGTGGATGGCAATGATGTTGATGTTATGGTTGTAGCTCAGATATGTGAGATAGTGTCCTCAAGTTTAGCTTTGGATCTCTCTTCAAAACCTAGGCATGAAGCTGTTGAGAGAATTGTTAAAGCTGGACTTGTGGATAGGAGGATCCTTGCTAAAGCTAGGGTTTTGGGGTTCAATTATAATGGTGAAGTCCTACAGCCTAGGAGGGCTGTCCACCCTGGAAATGAAGTTTATAGGGCACCATCAAGTATCCTAAAGGAATTCTACTCATATCCAGATTCAGAAAGTCTACATATTGGTTCATTGATAAATAGGGTTGATGTTCCAGTAAGCATATCCATTAGGGGGTTTAGGAGGCATATGGCAATATTGGCTCAGACTGGTGCTGGGAAGAGCTATGCAGCAGGGGTTTTATTGGAGGAGTTGTTGAAGAAGGGGGCTACTGCAATAGTTCTAGATCCACATGCAGATCACGTCTTCCTCTCACGTAGCAAGAGTAGCGGTTTTTACTCCAAGAGGGTTACTGTATTTAGAACTCCTGAGAGTAGTGGGAGATATAATGCTGCTGATATAGGTTCTATCTCCACATATGAGATTAAGTTTTCAGATTTAAGCGTTGACGATATAGCCACAATTTGCGGTATAGAGGAGAGGTGGACCAACATAATTTCAGCCATAGAAAATACCATTAAAAGAGTTATGGATAGGATGGGGGATTCATATGGCTTGGGGGATTTAATCAAAGCTTTAGAATCCAGTGATAATGAAGATTGTATGAGGGCATTGAAGTATGTTAGGAAACTTCAGAGAATTAGGGTTTTTGGCGATGCAACCACAAATATATTAAACATACTCAAACCAAAGCATATCTCAATTATTGATTTGTCAGGTTTGGATGATGAAGTTTCCGATTACATTGCATTTAAACTTTTAAGCGACACTTTCAATGCCATTAGATCGCAAAGATATTCATATCCAGTTTTCATAGTTATTGAGGAGGCTCATAGATTTGTTCCAAACAAGGAGTCTACCCTTTCAAAGAGCATTATTAAGCGCATAGCTGCTGAAGGTAGAAAGTTCGGCTTATTCCTCATAATCATAAGTCAGAGACCTTCAAAGATAGATCCAGACGTTTTAAGTCAATGTAATAGTCAAATGATCTTGAGGATAACGAATCCTGAGGATCAGGAGGCTGTTAGGGTTAGCTCTGAGAGGATGAGTGAAGACTTGCTTAGAGATCTCCCTGGATTAAATGTTGGTGAAGCGGTGATAGTTGGGGAGGTTGTTAAGGCTCCAGTCATGGTGAGGATTAGGCCTAGGGAGACTATGGAGGGTGGTGCAGATATAGATGTTGTTTCAAAACTTGCTGAAGCTTCAAGGGAGGCTGAGGAGAGTGAGAAGAGGTTGGTGGAGAGGGTGGATGAGGAGCGTAAACATATTAAGGAATTAATTGAAGGATAATTTTGGTGATAAACCTTTAGGATAGCGCATATTTCTGATACCCATTTGGGGTATAGGCAGTATAATCTTGATGAGAGGGAATCTGATTTCTATGAGGTATTTAATGAAGCTGTTGATGCTATTCTTAGGGAGGATGTTGACATAGTTATTCATTCAGGAGACCTATTCGACTCCCCACTACCACCAATAAAAGCCCTCAAAACATTTAGGGATGCTGTTAGGAAGATTTCAGATAAGGCTAAATTCATATCTGTTCTCGGGGATCATGATATGCCTAGGAGGCGTGGACTATACCCCCACAGCCTCTTTGATAATGTTAGGGTTTTGGGTTTAGGTTGCCTTGAGCACATGGATTTCAATGGTTTACTGGTAGCTGGAATATCTAATATTAGGGGGAGGGGGGTTGACCTCTTGAGGGAGGAGATAAGGAAGTTTGATAAAATATCCAGTGGATATAGGAAGTCCATATTAGTTATGCATCAAGCTATAGATAGATATCTCCCCTTCGAGGGGGCTTATGAGGTTAGGGAGGATGAGCTTCCGAGGGCAGCTTCATACTATGCTTTTGGACACATACACTCGAGAATCCTAGTTCGCTTTGGCGGAGGATTCCTAGCTTATGCAGGTTCAACGGAGATAAATAGTAAAAGTGATATCCCCTCTTGGCGCAAGGATGGTAAGGGCTTCTTCCTCGTAGACTTCGATGGTGATGAACCTAAAGTTCAGAAGGTTGATTTGAATGTTAGACCACAAATTGATTTGGAGCTGGAGGTAATGGATAGGGGTGGACTGAGTAATGCATTGAAGGCTTTAAATGAAAATTTGGCTTCCACATCAAAGCTTTCAAATAAGCTTCCAATAATTCATCTTAACATTAAATGTAGGGATGTGGAGAGGCAGAGTGTTATGGGTAAGATTAATGATGCCATTAAGGGTAGAATTCTAACGTCGAGGATAAGTTTTGTAGAGGAAGCATCGCTTCCATCAATAGCTGCAATTAAGGGTGGTATTGATCAGAGGGGGCTTATAGGTGAGATCCTAAAGAGGTATGGTTTAAGTGATGAGAAAATTATTGGATTAGCTTTAGAGCTTCAAGACCTCCTCGTAAATGATGAGGTGGATGAAGCCATAAATGTTGTGAGGAAGTTCTTTGGGGTTGATGTGTAATGATTATTTTGAGGGATATCACCATCAAAAACTTCCTATCACATGAAAATACGAGGATGAACTTCCCCTTAGGGGTAATAGTTCTAGTGGGTCCAAATGGTTCTGGGAAAACTGCAATAATGGATGCAATAATGCATTCACTACTTGGATTTAGAGGCGTTAGGAGTAGAGCCAGCAGTGTTGACGATCTAATAAGATTTGGAGCTAAATCCATGGAATTGGAATTAAACTTCGAAGTTGATGGGAAGGAGTACAATTTGAATTGGCGTAGGGAGAGGGGTGGTGAAGTTAATGCTAGACTCCAATGCAAAGGCGTTGGACTAATAACCGATTCAGCTACTAAGACTGTTCAAGAAGTCTTAAAGATAATTGGGATAGATAAGGATACGCTGCTAAGCTCAGTATTCATACGTCAAGGTGAAATTACAAATCTAATAGAGGAAGAGCCAAGTAGGAGGAAGGAGGTTATAGGTAGAATACTGGGATTGGACAGATATGAGAAGGCATATGATAAGATGCGTGAAGTGATAGATAGCCTGGAAAAGATGAAGAACACTTATTCCAATGAAGCTAAGAGGATTGATGGATCCATGGAAGTTTTAAAGAAGCGTCTAGAAAAGCTATCACAGGACATTAAAGCCCACCAAGAAAAGCTGACGAAACGTAGAGATGAACTTAACTCCAAGTTGATGGAGCTTAAATCGCTACAAATGGAGAAGGAGATGCTGGATGGCATGAAGAAGAGTTATGATGAACTGCGTGAAAGGAGAGGGAGAATTGAGGAGAATATGAAACGCATTGAGGAATCCCTTAAAGAGCTAAAGGGTAAGCAAGCCAAATGTGCGGATGCCAAGAAGAGGATTGAAGTCATGAAAAACGAGATTTCCAGAATTCCACTACTAGAGAGGTATATTGAAATCTACTATGAAATGGAGAAGTTGAATTCCGATATGAAAAGCTTGAATGAAAATATCAATAAATTAAGGGAATTGGAGGATTATGAGAAAAGATTAGCCGACTTATCCAATGAAGTGTTAAAGTATTTGCCAGAGCCTTCCATGGAAGCTTTGAGGAAAATGCTGGAAACACTCCGAAACTCGGAGAATATGATTCAAGATGAAATCAATGAGAAGCAACGTGAAATTGGTGAACGAATTGGAAAGATAAATGAGTTGAAGGGGCATATTGATCACATAGAAAAGTTGGATGTATGCCCAGTATGCAAAACAAAGTTATCGGATACGCATAAAGAGCGTGTTAAAGAAGAAATATCGATGGAGCTTCAAAAGATTGAGCTTGAATTGAATAGCCTCAAAGAAAGTTTGCAATCACTATCAAAGAACCTTGAGGAAGTTAAAAGCAAAACTAAGAATTTCTCAGAAATTACAAGTAAAGTTAGGGATATTGAAAACCTTAAATCATTCGTAAATAGAGTTAGAAGCGAACTTGTAGGTTCAATTCCAGAATTGGGCGACTTAAACTTTAGGGTTGAAGATGCAAAGTCAATTCTCACCAACAAACTGGAAGATCTCAGGTCAAAGGTAAATGCATGCGGATCTGAATTAAATGATATAGTTAAAAGTCTTGGATACGAGCCGAAGGATCCTAAGCGTGAACTTGAACTCCTAAAAAGGAGGCTTGATGAATACAATAATTTGAGGGTTGAAGCGGAGAGGTATGATGATTATTCAAAGCAAATCGAAAACTTAAGTTTGGAATTGGAAAAGCGTAGAAATGAATATAATGCTGTGGAAAATGAGATCAAAAATTTAGGTTATGATGCCAAGAGGTATGATGAAGTTAATCAAAAGTTTTCGAAGCTAACAAGCATCTGCGGCGAATTGAAGGGGGAGATAAGGCAAATTGAGGAAGCTATTGATGGCTACAATAGGGATCTAAACAATTTGAAGAGTGAAATTGAAAGATTGAGGAGTGATCGTGAAAGCATTGATGCAAAACTTGGGAGAATTGAAAATGCAATAAAAACAGTAAAGATTATACGTGGAGTATTTTCAAAGGATGGAATTCAGAAGCTTATAAGGCAGAGGATTACACCATTAATCTCACAGCTGGCAACAAACTACATCGATCAATTCAATTTAGACATAACTGGTATATCTATGGATGAAGATTTGGAAATTAATGTTTCAAAGGGTGGAGATTTCATGCCACTACAATTATTGAGTGGAGGGGAAAAGGTTGCTGTGGCAATAGCCTTGAGACTTGCACTGGCTAGAGCATTGGCTGAACGCTTCTCAACAGTAATAATGGATGAACCCACAGTGCACCTTGACGAGGAGAGGAGAAGAGTATTAATAGATGTATTCAAAAACTTCAGGGAATCAGCAATTACGCAACAGATGATAATAATAACCCATGATAGAGAGCTTGAAGAAGTTGCAGACACAATTTATCAAGTTAGCAAGATCGGTGGAATTTCAAGAGTTATGGAAGCAGAACCAGAAGTTAAATGAATTTTATAAAAATTTAAACAAATTCTGCATATTACACTTTAACACAACTTTAACCCATTTACTTCACTATTCTGAATATATATGCAACCTTCGTTGTCTCCAAAACCTCCAACTTAACCTCAAGTATTGCCTCCAAAAGTTCCTTCACAACTTCAACTGGTAGAACTGCATATGCAACTTCAATGGTTTCACTATCATTTAATGCGAATCTCCCCAATCCATGCAACGTCAATAATTCAAGTATTTTAGGTAAGTGTTCAGGATCCCTTGGTGAGAGGCGGAAGAATCTCAGTCTAGGCTTTAAGCATGAGGTAATAGCTTCCACAGCTTCTCTTCTTGACCCTTCAGGTATATATTTCATTAGTACTAAAAGTGCATCTGAAGGTATTAATGTGACTCTGCATGGATGAATATAAAACATCCCTTTGCTCACATCCCATTCATCAATTGTGTAAATTGTAGCCACTTTTAAACAGTAGTTTACAAATTCCTTCAAATGCCTGAACTTCCCCTTCTTAATTGACAAGTTAATGTATTCCACGACATCATCATCTAATTCAACAGTTGTTAGTTTGCCCATTTTTCATCAATATAATATTTATGTCATATTTTATAATATTAAAGCTTTCCTCAGTTTATTATTATAGAATATTCTAAAATAATAAGATTTATATATTAAAAATATTCTGGAATATTTTGGGTGAATATTATGCTCACCAAGCCTCTGATTAACCCGATATCATTATCAGAGTATGAGGCACCAAGTTTTGCAGTTTACTATTACTTGATAGTGTTCACTCTCTTACTAGTCTATATCTTACTTTTATGCGTTAATCATTATTCCCATTACGCTTACTATGATGGTAATGGAGTTGCTGAGCTTTATGATCATAAGATTCATGCATTCCCCGGCACTTATAAGTTTTCATCCTTCTTCCGTACATGGATTATCACTCCCTCGTTAAAGCTTTCATCTTCTTATCTTAATTTTGGTTATCATGGGTTTAATCCGGTTCCAATGTTAACATTCTTCTTGCCACTAATTTTTGGTATTATGTTTGCAGATATAGGTCACGGTTTGATATTAATGGAATTCGGTTTACTTATGATGCTTTTCAATGGTAGGGTTAATGGTATGCTTAGCTACATTACTGATAATGGTGGGGTCCTATTCACATGTGGTTTATCCTCCACCATAATTGGAATGATTTTTGGTGAATTCTTCGGTTATCACGTTAACATCTTACCAATCAAGCTTTTCATCCCATTAATTAATGTTACTTTGCCCTTCTCCTTTATGGATAATATTATGGCGGCGATTAAGTTGTGCATATTGATTGCAGCTATACATCTATCTTCTGGGATGCTTATTGATTTCGTGAATAAGGTTTGGAGCGGTGAATATTTGAAGGCATTCACATTCTCATTTGCCAGATTATGGTTTTACATTGGATTTATAATTTCAATATTTATGAATAAACTTGATATTCAAGCTTGGATTTACAATCCATTAACAACTTATGGTGTGGTATTGCCTTTAATGATTATGTGTGTTGGCGGCCTCCTTTCAGGCGATCCTGTTGATGGCTTCATAGTTACATTTGAAACTGCAATTGAATCCCTTAGCCATACGGTTTCATATCTTAGGATTCTTGCCCTTGCACTTGTACATTCACTGTTGAGTGGTATATTCATTGATTTATCTGGTGGGAATCCATTTGTACTGCTTGTGGGAACGATACTTATACTTGTATTGGAGGGTTTAATTGTATTCATTCATACTGTTAGGTTGATGTGGGTTGAATGGTTCTCAAAATTTGTACATTGATCTGAAGCTCTCCAATAATTAATTAACTTTTTATTTTGTCTCTAATCCATTATATTTTGATGTGTTATGGTTAGGAAGTTTTCTGTGGATGATGTTTTGAAGCTGGTTTCTATTGGTGAAGTTAGGGTTTCATGTAAACGTGATTTAGCCTTCACGATTTCTAGGAATGATTTGGAGAAGAATAAGGTTTTGAGTGAAGTTCATATCGTTAGATGTGATGGTTCGAGGAGCTTCTTGGTTGGTGAAGGTGATTCTAGACCTAGGTGGAGTCCTTCTGGATGTTTATTGGCTTTTGTTAGTAGGCGTGGAGCTTCTGAAAGTGAGAGGGGGGCTGGGGTTTTCGTTTGGAGTGGTTTTGGTGATGCTAGGAGGGTTGCATGGTTTAAGTATGGCGTTATAGCTTTAGAGTGGATTGATGATTCATCGATTGCCATTGTTACGCCTAGCCCAATTGATGGTTTATATGATTCTGATGAGGATTACTATGCTACTGATAGGCTTCCACTATGGGCTGATGGCGTTGGCTACATTGCTGGTTTAAAGTATGAGGTTCACGTTTTAGATGTTGATTCAGGTTATTCTAGGAAGATTGCTGAGGATGATGAGAGGATAACTGATCTTGCAGTTGGTGATGGCGTAATATATTATGTGGCAGTTGATAGTTGGAGGAATCCAATTTTCAGTAGGCTTGTGGAGGTTGATATTAAGAGTGGCTCTAAGAAGACTATACTGCAAGGATATCAAATATCCTCAATTAGGTTCATGGATGGAAAATTGTATGGCCTTATGCATCGTAATGAGATTGGAATTGCAAGTCATTCTAAGCTTTGGGTTATTGAAGATGGTAAACCTAAATGCTTAACAAGCGGTATTCTCGATAGAAACATATATTCCATTGTTGGTTCAATTGATGGTAAGTTGGCTTTCATATATGCTGATTCAGGTTCATCTATACTTGCAACTATTGATGATGGACGTATTGAGAAGATTGTTGGTGAAGGTGGATATGTATATTCAGCGTATGCTGAAGCTGATGCAATTGCATATACATACTCAACGCCAACAATCCCACAAGAATTATACTTGTATGTGGATGGTGAGCATAGGAAGATTTCAAGATTCAATGAGTGGATCCTCAGTGAAGTGAATTTCAGCAACCCAGTTAGGGAGGCTATTTCAGTGGATGGTGAAATGGTTGAGGGGTGGATTATGCTTCCAAGTGGGGGTTCAGGTCCCCATCCAGTAATCCTATATATTCATGGTGGACCTAAGGGGATGTATGGATACACATTTTCACCTGAAATGCAATTGATGGTTTCAGAGGGGTTTGCAGTAGTATACTCCAATCCACGTGGAAGTGATGGTTATAGTGAGGAGTTCGCTGATATTAGGGGGAGGTATGGTGATGTGGATTATAAGCAGATAATGGCCTTCCTTGATCACGCACTATCAAAGTATCCATTAGATGGGAATAGGATGGCTGTTACTGGGATAAGTTATGGTGGATACATGACCAATGTCGTTGTAACTAAGACTGATAGGTTTAAGGCTGCTGTAAGTGAAAATGGAATTGCAGATTGGATATGCGATTACTGGGCTAGCGACATTGGATACTGGTTTGACCCAGACCAAATAATTGGAACTCCACAGGAAAACTTGAAGAACTATTTGGAGAAGAGTCCAGCCTTCCACGTGGATTCAGTTAAAACCCCAATGCTATTCATCCATAGCGCACAAGATTACAGGTGCTTCATAGATCAATCACTAGCCATGCATGTATCATTAGCATTGAGGGGGAAGGAATCAAAGCTCATAGTTTTCAGTAAAGGTAGTCATGGTCATAGCATGAGAGCAGAACCAAGACATAGGAGGAAGAGGTATCAATTAAAGATTCAATGGTTGAAGGAGAAGTTGAAAGCTTAAACCAATCAAACCAAACTTTTTCCCATTTTAATTGGGCATCGAATTCCACGTTTCATTGAAACTGTGAATGCAAATGCAAATAATCCCACAACTAATGCTGCTATAAATAGCAATACTATACTTCCAGTTTGGAGGTAACCATAAAAATCCAAAACAACCACTATCATTATGATTGAGATATCCACAATTAGCCTCCTCTTATCCTCAATTGGCATAAATGGTATTGTTATATAGTAGAATCCCACCATCGACATGTGACCTCCAATAATAATGCCCACAAAATCTTTATCATAATATCCAGCTATAATCATCAGCAATCCCAATAACAGAAACACTACTGCCCCAATGATATTCGACTTACTAATCTTCATAGTTTAACACCACGAAATATTTCCCCTTCAAATTTACTTATCTTATTTATCCTCCTCTCATGTCTCCCTCCCTCAAAATTCTCCCTCAACCAAAGCTTCACATATCTTATTGCATCTTCACTCTTCATGGTTCTACCACCTAAGCATATTACATTGGCATTATTATGCCTCTTAGCCAGTATGGCTGTTTCATCTGAATATACTAGTGCAGCTCTTATCCCTGGAAACTTGTTTGCAGCTATACTCATACCTATACCAGTTCCACATATCAGTACTCCACAATCAGCTTCACCATTAATTATCCTAATGCAAACATCCTTTGCTATATCTGGGTAATCCACAGGCTCCTCAGTATATGTCCCCACATCTATAACTTCAAATTCCCCCTTCAAAGACTTCAATAACTCCCTCTTCAAACTTAATCCAGCATGATCACTTCCCACGCAAATCCTCATTTAGAATCACACTAGAATCTACCTATATTGCGAACAATTATGTTTTATGCATCCTTAAATATTCAATTACATCTGTGTTTTTGCATGTGTTTAGCTAATCTATCTTTATCTTTAATACTTCTGGATTTATATCCCCCAACCCCTTCATACCTGCTAACCTGATGTGTTTAACTTTCTCATGTCCCAATATTTTAGCTCCAATTGAGTCGCAGGCTACTGGATCTTCACTTGCAATTGTTAAGTTTAACTTCTTAAGTTTCCCATGTATATGTGAGCCGAACATTCCAGTTGTTCCATCTATTATTGCAAGGTTTGGTTTGAATGCTTTAACTAGATCGCATAGTCTTAATGCCCATATATCTGGATCCCCCTCTGCATGTATGTACTCCTTTACTGGTATTTTTGGTGCTGGTTTAAGTATGCCCATCATGTTTTTAAGTGTCAACGTTACTTCTGCGAGTCCATGCTCCTTTAAAACCGCCACTGAAATTATGTAATCCACTTCACTCAAAACACTATTTACCTCAAAACTCCAATATTCTCCATTAACCTTAATGTAATTCCCGTGGTTTAAATCCATAAGTCTAACATTATATTTCTCTGTTAGGTATTCGTATCCCGCTATTTTGAAGCATTGCATGGTGTCTGGGTATGCAGACCCCTCACCCACGATAATCTCATAATCTCCTATCTCCATGAGAAATCTTATTACTCCCTCAACGGTTTCAGGTCTAGTTACTGCTCCAGAATCTTTACCCATGGGTTCAACTAGATTTGGTTTTATTAGAATTCTACCTCCACTCTTTGGGATTTCCGGTTTTAGATGCTTTAATGTGTTTACAGTTCTATTTATTATGTCCTCCCCCTCAACTATGATAACCCTCGATTTCATGGCATATTACATTAGTCTCCCCCTTTACTTTAAATTTTCCCCATAGTTTATGTCTTGGTTAGATTTAAATACGTATTTATACGTATTTGTATGTATGTCTGGTAAGGTTAAGTTGACCATAACTGTTGATGGAGATGTTTTAATTAATGCTAAGAATGTTGCCCGTGAGAGGGGTATACCATTGTCTAGGGTTATAGAGAACTTTTTGAGATTCTTCTCCGAACCTGAATTCTACTGTTTCAAGTGTGGTGGGAAGTTTAAGGCTAGGGATGCTGATGTATGTGCGAAGTGCGGTTGGATGATATGCCCACATTGTGGGGCTTGTAGGTGTGGTTTGAGTGAGGAGACTGCTGTGGCTGTATTCCATATGAGGAGGATTTACGAGGATTTACTTGGTGGTAGGATTAAGTAGCCTTGGTGATTTTCATGCTGGTTTGGATCTACTGGTTTGTTAGTTTAACTATAGTTACATATGCATCCACATGGATTGTTAAACGCTACCCCCAACATGGCTTCTCAGCATTAACAAGCTTCTACGTCATATACCTTGCAGCATCACAGATCCTTGCCTCTAGACCAATATACTTCGATCTTGGATTCACAGGCTTCTATGCTCCTGCAGCCGTATTCATATATCCATTCATAGCTCAAGTTATTGATATGATAAATGAAGTTTATGGTAGAAGGAGCACACACATAGCAATAATGATAGCCTTCATAACTCAAGTTCTACTGGTAATATTCATAGCAATGGTGAACACATTAACGCCAGCACCATTCTTCCAATATGAAGATGCATGGAAATCCATATTCAGCCTAAGCATAAGGATAACTGCAGCATCATGGATATCATTCCTAATATGCTCAAACATAGATGCAATAGTATTCTCAACGTTGAAGAACATGTTTATTGATAGGGAGAATAAGTTTAAGCATGATGCATCCATAAATCCATACATATGGCTTCGCTCCAGCGTAAGCGACATTGTAGATCTAACCCTCGATAGCGTAATATTCGTTACACTAGCATTTTACGGTGAAATGCCAATAATACCATTGATAATTGGGCAGATCGTAAGCAAGAACATTATAGGGTTCATAGATAACCCATGGTTCGTATGGTATAAGAGAATGCTGAGGAAAGCTCAATAAACCTTCCCACATCATTAAGAAATGCATTTATTAATTTTGACCTCAAGATTTTCTATTGATTTGAAGTGAGTTTTGAGGAAGCTGAAATTTTAAGGGAACGTGCAGAATCCTTCCTAAGGAATGCTGAAGAATTATTCCTTAAAGGAGTTTATGATCTCGCAGCTTTCAACATAGAACAGTATTGTCAATTGATTGTGAAGTATAAGTTGCTTATGAAAACTGGAGCGTATCTGGGAACATGCTCATTAATTAAGCTCTTAAGATTATTATCGAATATTTCAGGTGGATTGGATATGCTATTTGAGGGTAGAAACATTGTAATGTTAACGAAAATTGAAGATGCATATATTGGAGCTAGATATCTAGCTAGAAGATATGAGAAGGGGGAGGTTGAGGAGATGTTGAAATTTGTATTGGAGGTGTTCAAGAATGTCATTGAAAGAATCTGACAAACTCATAAAGATATGCTATGAATACTTCAAGAAGATGGGGAATTATATGGAGATAGCTGGGGAGGTTAAGGATATGGTTTTAAGGTATTGGCCGAAGGCTGAAGTATACCTCTTTGGATCCACAGTTAGGGGGGAGTATACTGCTTCAAGCGACATAGACATATTAATAGTCTTGGATGATAAACCTAGCAGAGAGGAGGAGTATATGGTTAAAGCTGAAGTTTATAGGATGGTGGATGCTCCAATAGAGTTGCATGTGGCGTCGAAAGTGGAATTTGAGGAATGGTATAAAAAGTTCATTGGGGGAGACATAGTAAAGATTTAACCACACCATATAAGCAGAATCGTTTGCTCCTCTGCGTAAACAATTAATTCCCACGAATACTTAATAGTTTATGGGTTTCCGCTTTGAAGCTTAGATTTAATGGTAATATTGTTTACGATTTGGATTTATATAATAGGCATGGTGTTTTCAATGATAGATTTGATGCTGGAATCAAACTTTCAAATGCATGTAGAGAAGTTTTTGACCATGTGAATTATGTATTTGCAATTCCAATGGGCGGAGTTCCAATTGGTGTTGAGATTGCTAAAGCTTTGAAGGCTGAATTTGATCTGCTTATATGTAGGAAGCTTCTAATTCCATGGAATAGGGAAGCTGGGTTTGGAGCTATAGGTCCAGATGGAAATGTTTATGTTGATTTGGAATTTGCCAGAGAGCTTGGATTAACGGAATCTGATGTGGAATCAACCATCAAAGAACAATTGAATGAAATTGAGAAGAGGAATGTTAGGCTTCGAGGTGGCAGACCATACCCAAATCTGAAAGGTAAATCCGTAATTCTAGTTGATGATGGAATTGCAGCCGGATACACCATGAATTCTGCAATCAAATTCTGTAGGAAGAGAGGTGCCAATAAAATTTACATTGCAGTTCCAACAGGCTCCACAAGATCTGTGAAACTGCTATCCCAGTATGTCGATTTAATCTTATGCCTAAACTTGAGGGATGACATATGGTTTGCAGTTGCCGATGCATATAAGTTTTGGAGGGATTTAAATGAAGATGACATTATAAAATTATTGGGGAAGATGTCTTCGGATTGATAGTTATATTTATTAGTCCATGAATTGTAGAATTTTTTGTGGAGTATTATCCAAGAAAAATAGAGGAAAATTTGGATGAGTGGATGAGTAGGAGAGAAGCCATATTGATTAGGGGTCCTAGGCAGAGTGGGAAGACGACTCTGCTATTGCATTTGAGGGATAAGTTTGGCGGTGATTACATAACTTTTGAGGATGAGAATATGCTTAGATCCTTTGAGGATAATCCAGAATTATTTGCCAAGAGGTTTATTCGAGGTGAAAGGAATATATTGTTTATTGATGAAGCTCAATATTGCAGTAGTGTTGGTAAGCTTCTGAAATTCCTCTTCGACAACTTCTCCGACAAATTGAAGTTCATCGTTACTGGTTCAGGTTCTTTTGATGTTAAAGTTGAGGTTGGGAGATACCTGGTTGGTAGAGCAGTATGCTTTGAATTGCTACCCCTAAGCTTCGAGGAATTCCTAATTTGGAAAGCTGGGGATATCCATAAAATCTTCACTGATTATAAACGTCAAGTTGAACGCTTAATCCTTGAAGGGGAACCAATAGAATCCAAACCAGTTTTCCAACGTGAATTCAACACCCTACTTGAAGAATACATCCTCTTCGGCGGATTCCCAGCAATAGTCAAGGAGAATGATCGTGAAATTAAAATTGAACTACTCAAGAATCTCGTTAGACTGTATATTGAGAAGGACGTATTCTTCTTCCTAAACGTTAGGGAACTTGAGAAATTTAGGAATATAATTAGGTATATTGCTATATCCATAGGCTCAATCCTTGAATACTCCTCCATCATGAGGGAATTCCATATGGATTACAGGACAATTGAAAATTACCTATCAATACTCATCAACACATACATAATCTCCCTTATACCACCATTCCACAAGAATTTAATCACAGAGCTCAAGAAGGCTAGGAAAATCTATTTCATCGACACCGGGTTTAGAAACTCCATAATAAACAACTTCCTCCCCCTAAACAATAGAACCGATAAAGGATTCCTAATGGAAAACTTCATACTAAATGAGTTAAGAAGCCTTGGCTTCGAGGTCTATTATTGGAGAACTACTGGTAAAGCTGAAGTTGACTTCATAATCAAAGTGGGTGATGAGGTGATCCCCATTGAAGTTAAGAGTGGCGGATCTATTGGGAAGAGTTTAATCAGCTTCATAAAATCCTACAAGCCTAGGAACGCTCTAATCTTCACTGAGGGGTCATTTAAATCTGAAGAAATTTATGGCACCAAAATATTCCACATCCCCTACTTCTACATTTAAATATACCCTAAGCATTAATTCGAAGCCAGTTTCACCTTAACCTTAACTCCATCCTCAACTCTACTTAAAATATCCAAACCACTTATAACCCTACCAACAACATTCACTGGACTTGCCGCTATCGGCTTTTCATCTACACTTATTGGTGTTGGTCCGAAGAATATGCATAGGCATCTACCATCAGGCCAATATGCTATGTCTCCAATGGAAACCTCCCTCTTAGCGTTCTCCCTCCCCACCGATACTGGCACTTCAAAGTATACTTCCTTACCCCAAGTTTCAACTGTAGACTCTATTGGTAAACTTCCAATTAATGCTTCAAAGGTTTCTGGATTCAATTCACTATACAATTCACCTTCAACACAACCCAACCCTTCAAATTCAATTATCAACTTAGCTTTCCCCATAAATTTCCACGGTACGTTTATTTATACATTAAAATTAATAATTTATTGTTTTATGGTGATTTTATGATTATTTTTGCTCATGGTGATTGTGATGGTATATGTTCAGCTGCAATAGTCTTACATAAGTTTAGGGATGCAAAACTATTTTTCACAAGCCCTGCCGGTTTACTAAACGATTTGAAGAACATATCCAATGAAGATCTAATTATAGTGGACATTGCTATAACATCTAGATTTAAAGATGAAATTTGTGGTGAACTTAAGAGGATCTCCACCAATAATATGGTTATGTATTTCGATCATCACCCACTACCACCCGGTTTAAATGAGATGGATATCCCTGTTAACGTGGTTTTTAGAGATGAGTATGCATGTGCATCTGAACTTGTCTTCAGATACTTCATTGGCGATATCCATCATGATATGGGTAGAGTTATGCTTTACGGTTGTATTGGAGATTACCGTGATGACACTGAATTCTCAAAGATAGTTTTGAATTGTTGGGATAAGAGGGAATTATACCTTGATGCTGGAATCCTAATTGAGGGGATTGAGGGTGCTGGTAAGAGGAATTACGATTTCAAAAGAAATCTATCTTCCAAACTATCAAATAACATTAAACCAAGCTTAAATGATGAATTAGTAAAATATGCTTTAAACGAAGCTAGCAGAAGTGATGAAATGAGGCTCTACGTTAAAGGGAACGTTAAAGTTCATGGTTGTGTATCCTACATCCTAGATGTACCATGGTCTCTAGGTAAATCAGCAATCTACGCTAGAGTTTACGGTGAAACCATAATTGGCGTTGCTGGTGAAAGTAGAGGGGAATATATTGATATGAGCATAAGATCCATTGGCTTAAAGAATTTAAATGAAATAGTATCAATGGTGGCTGAAAACTTGGGAGGGGTTGGTGGAGGCCATAGAGATGCTGCCGGTGCAAGAGTTGAGAAATCCAAATTCATGGATTTCATACATGGAATCAATGAGAAGGTTAAGGAGTCAATGAACATTCAACCTAAGAATCCTTAGTGTCATAAGTTTATTGGAATCGTTATGCTTCCACTGTAGATTCTCATGTAGAATCCAGTGATTATGTAGTTGTAGTTGCTATACCATATTTCAGCGTACGGATTTATGATTACATAAACTGTATAATCAATACGTGCATATAATGTCTTTGGTATATAATCGTAAGGGCAATCAATGATGAAACATTGATGTAAAAGATTAGGGGAGGAGTGTACATAAAAGAGGGCAGTAAACAGTTTAATTTCAGCCTCATTACGGTAAGTTGATAAGCTAACTCTTTCAATTGTTACGGCGAATCCCTTTATTAATGGACTATAAGCTCTTTCACTTATCTTCTTGATTACAACGTCTATCTTATCAATATCTTGTGGAGTTAATATGGGTTCCCGAATATATGCAATTAATCCAAACTCCGTCTCCCCTAAAAGGGGGTTGCTGTAATGAATTATTGTGCTATTCAACCTAGCACGCTCATACAAACCTAAAGATGCATTGAATGAATCTAACCCAATTGGGTTTAAGTATTGTGGACATGTGAAATAGTTCCCTAACAGAATAAACGCTAAAATTATTATTAAAAAAATGGTTATGTATTTTTTGTTTATATATTTCCTCATGATTATCACTTCATGAGGAAATGAGCAAACTCATTATAAAATTTTGTTTGGAAAGCAATATATATATATCGGTGAAGGTTTTCATTCAAGG